>ENA-OQIK01000006-OQIK01000006.1-human-gut-metagenome-genome-assembly--contig:-NODE-6-length-248985-cov-24.710503_pt1 | contig 248985 bp, 233 predicted proteins | sample MGYA00242578_ERZ504743 | MGnify/ENA primary metagenome ERZ504743 (study PRJEB26092, sample SAMD00036441) | human gut metagenome | host: Homo sapiens | study: EMG produced TPA metagenomics assembly of...
TTTGTGGAAATGCTCAAGTATTACCCGTTAGCAAAACCTAAAACGTACTATTGTTTATATTGAAGCGAATGTTACTATGAGGAGCCGTATGCGGGAAAGCCGCACGTACGGATCTGTGAGGGGCTAAGATTGAGAGGTCTTAGTCTACTCGACTGTCGAGCAAAGGAGGTGCTGTAACAGATGGATGAACATTCCTATGACGATATAATCAATCTGCCGAATCCGACATCGAAGAACCATCCTCGTATGTCACTTCACGACAGAGCAGCACAGTTTGCACCTTTTGCGGCACTTACAGGACACGATGCAGCCATTAAAGAGACTGCAAGGCTAACAGATGAACGGTTAGAGTTAAGCGATGAAGTCATTATGAAATTAAATGACCAATTAAATATGATTAGAGATAATATCGGCACAGAACAGGAAATATCAATAACTTATTTCGTGCCTGATGATAAAAAATCCGGAGGAGCATATCTCACGCATTCCGGCATAGTGAAAAAGATTGATGAATTTGAACGCAAACTGATTATGCAGGATGAAACAGTAATTCCGACTGAACAAATCAGCGTGATACAGGGAGAAATGTTCAAAGGACTATATGAGTAATAGCTTGGAAAGGGCAAACAATGGAAACAAAGCCGAGAATATTATACTTAAAGAAAATATTAGAGGAACGAACGGACGAGGAACATCCGCTTTCGACGACGCAGCTAATCAATATATTGAACGATGAATACGGAATATCTGCACATAGAACGACGGTCACAAAAGATATTGCTGCACTTCAGGAGTTTGGAATGGATATTGTTACTATCCATTCTACTCAGAGCAAATATTTTGTAGCCAGCCGTAAGTTTGAATTGCCGGAACTGAAACTGCTGATAGATGCAGTGGAGTCATCGAAGTTCATTACAAAGAAGAAAAGCGAAACTCTGATTGAGAAGATACATACGATGACCAGTCCGGGGCAGGTGGCAAAGTTGAAGCGTAATAACTATGTGGTCAATCGCATTAAGCCGGATAATGAGCAGATATATTATATCATTGACGCTATAAACGATGCCATCAATGCAGGTAAGCAGATTTCTTTTCAGTATTATGATTATACCGGATTGAAGAAAAAGGTTCTGAAGAACAAGGGCGAAGTGTATAAGCTCAGCCCGTATAAACTTCTCTGGTGTGGGGACTATTATTATGTTCTCGGATATTCAGAGAAGAAAAGCAAGGTTATCAATTTCAGGGTAGACCGTATTGCTTCCAAGCCGGAGATATTGGATAAAGATATTATTCCTATGCCTGATGATTTTGATATTGAGAATTGCACAAAGGAAGTTTTCTTTATGTTTTCAGGCGAAAAAGTCCTTGTGGATTTACGATGTGATAACAGCTTGATGAAAACAATGGTTGACCGTTTCGGAGAAGATGTGACAACCCTTGCATATGATATGACTTCTTTCAGGGTACAGACAGATGATTGCACAAGCCGATGAGGGTATGCAGGAAAGCGAATAATGCAGATTTGAATTATAAGACTATGAAGCGAGGTAGTGGATATGGAAAAAGATTCGTTTAAGGAATATTTGAGGGAGTCTGAACCGGATAAAGCTCATAAGGGGTATGCTTGGAGTACGGCAATCGGACTTCAGGCTGTGGACGGACTCAAACTGTCAAAATATTTAATAGATACTGCCATTCAAAATATTGAAGGCAAAATCACAATGAAGGAAGCACAGAGCCTTATCGACAGTTATTATGAGGAACGTCCTGTGCATTTGTCGGACGAGGAACGCACAGAAGAAGCAGATAAGGTTTCTTCCTGTATTGCAGAGATACTTTCCGAAACAGCGTTCTCATTTTCTCCGAAAATATACCTCTATCCACCGCAAACTCTTTCAGGGGATTTATAAACACGCCGGAAAGATTTGAGATTACAACATCACAGAGAAAGAATGGGTGCTTGATGGAGCAACAGTAATGTACGGTAGTGCTTCAGAACTGAGATTTGCATATAACTGGACTTTTGAACGACAAAAAAGTAGACATTGAAAGTGAAAAAGTAGACATTGAAAGTGTGCTTTTAGAAAAGGGAAAAGATTTCGCTATTAAAACAGCGGTTCATATCCGTAGAATGTTTGAAAAATTTGGATATGATGAAGTATTCGGAAGAAGTGCAGTTACTGAATTGCTGGGTTTAAAAAATTCGAGTGCGTCAAAACTTCTTTCAAATTTAGTGCAGGGGGATATTATTGAACCGGTATCCGGATACGGAAAAGGAAAATGAGGAACATGGATTAGAGTAATATGAGTTCGCTTTGCGAAAAGTAATCAGGGAAACGGAGGACAATTCTATGACAGATAACACAAATAAAGGCTTTTGGGAAAGAATGGCAAGAATATATACTGCATTTATGTCAAAAAACGATACCGCTTATGAGCAAATCTGCAAACTGTCAGAACAGTATATAGACAGTGAGAAGTCTGTCTTGGAATTGGCTTGCGGAACGGGACAGATTACCTTTTTAATGGCAGGAAAATCCGGCTCGTGGGAAGCAACAGATTACTCGGAAAATATGATAAAAGAAGCTGAAAAACGCAATCAAGGCGAACACAAATGCGAACAGCTCCGATTTTGTGTGCAGGACGCAACGAATTTGACTTATGAAGATGAAAAATTTAATGTTGTCGTGATTGCAAATGCTTTACATATTATGCCACAGCCAGAGAAAGCATTAAAAGAAATTCACAGAGTTTTGAAAAAGGACGGAATTTTGTTTGCTCCTACCTTTGTTTATGAAAGGGGCTATCCCAAATTGCCGATATGGCTTATGGAAAAAGCCGGGTTCAAGACCTATCATAAGTGGCAAAGAGAGGAACTGAAAGAATATGTCGGTAACAAAGGCTTTTGTGTTGTAGGGGTAACCTTGGTAAAAGGTAAACCGCTTTCGGAATGTGTTTTGGTTGCAAAAAAATCAATTGATTAAGTCGCTGTGAAATCGGGTGCGGTTGAACCTGTAGGCGCAGTATTGACATTACTGTTGGCAAATTTGATTGTTCCGGCATTGCCGTATTTATTAAGCTTTGCTGCAGGAGCAATGCTTTATATAGTAGTTGAAGAATTGATACCCGAAATGTCACAAGGACATCATTCAAACATCGGCACGATTTTCTTTGCCGTAGGTTTCAGTATAATGATGACACTTGATGTGGCATTGGGATAATGAAGGAGAATATTTATGAAGTACCATATTAAAAAGAACACTGTGCAGGAAACCTTGATTATTCCTCTTTACGGAAGAAAGAAATGCACAGAAAAATTCCCTCAGCTTTTTAAAGACGAAACGGCTGTACGCTTAATCGAACAAATCGATTATGATTTTTCGGAAGTAGAGAAAAAGGGCGACAGTACGATGCAGGAATTTGGCTTTTTGGAGATTGCTATACGCCAAAACGATTTAGCGTATGAAGTTAAGGAATACTTAAAAAGTCATCCAAACGCCGCAGTTGTAAATCTGGGCTGCGGTTTGGATAACACGGGAAGAAATTGCGATAACGATTCTTGCCGAATTTATAATATAGATTTCCCCGATGTTATAGAAGTCAGAAATTCTCTGCTACCTGCCGGAGAGCGTGAAAAGAATATTGCCGCCGATTTGAAAGATACCTCTTGGTTTAATGAAATTCAAGCCGACGGCGGAGTGATTTTCTTCGCTTCGGGAGTATTTTATTATTTCCTTACAGAAGATGTAAAAGCGTTGTTTTTGGCAATGGCTGAGCATTTTGCACAAGGTCGTATTGTATTTGACACCTGCGGCAAGACAGGTGCCAAGATGATATCAAAGACATGGCTCAAACAAGCAGAAATTAAAGATGTAAACGCATATTTTTCCGTTGGAGATGCTCAAAAGGAAATTGCCCATTGGTCAGACAAATTTGAGGTGTCAAGTAGGGGATATATGCTCGGTTATCAAAGTCTGAATGTGCCGTCGGTCAAAAAAATACATCGCATATTGGCAAAAGTCGGTGATAATATGATGAAAATGAAGATTGTTAGAATTGATTTCGAATAATACGGAGGAATGATTTTATGTTTAGGCCAATGAGAAGAATAAAACAACAGGTGTCCGATGACGAGTGCAAAAGAGGCTTGACAAGAAAATATAACACTGTTATACTAATAGCGATATAACAGTGTTACATCGAGGTGTAAAAATGGCAAATGAAGAATCTACAACATTACAAAACATATTGGCGGCAGGTAAAGAGGAGTTTCTTGAAAAAGGTTTTAAGTCTGCTTCGCTTCGCAATATCGTTAAAACGGCAGGAGTTACGACAGGTGCATTTTACGGTTATTTTTCTGGCAAGGAGGCACTTTTTGCCGCTCTTGTTGAAGAACATGCAACGGCTATAATGAACATATTTATGTCTGCTCAGGAAGAGTTTGAAATGCTTGACGAAAAAGATAAGGCAAATCATATGGGCATTGAAAGCAGAAAGAGCATTAACTCTATAATTGATTATATTTACGAGCATTTTGACGAATTTAAATTGATTATTTGCAAAAGCGAAGGTACCTGTTATGAAAATTTTGTGCATAATATGGTTGAAATAGAAGTAGCGGAAACTTTTGAATTTATAAAGATTTTAAAAAAGCAAGGCTATGATATTCCCGATATGGAAAAAGAAGTTTGCCATATGATTGCAAGCGGAATGTTTACCGGTGTATTAGAACTGATTGAGCACGATATGAAAAAAGAAAATGCAAAAAAATATGTGTCTACATTTTTGGATTTTTACATTGCAGGCTGGTCGAAAATTTTAGGGATTTAAAAGCCCTTTAATTTTTATATAGCAGTTAGCATAAGCTAACTAAAAATAAATGATTTGGAGGAATCAAATTGAAAGAAAAAAAGGAATCAAGTTTTTCAAGACTGATGGGATTTGCGGAAAATTATAAAAGTTTTACTTATATTTCGCTTGTTCTCAGTGCCGTAAGCAGCGTTCTTGCGCTTCTTCCGTTCTATTACATATGGAAAATAATAAAGGAAGTGCTTGACATTATGCCGAATTTTCAAAACACAACCGGAATTGTTGAAAACGGTGTTTTAGCCGTTGCGTTTGCACTGTTGTCTATGCTTATTTATATTGCGGCTTTGCTCTGCTCTCATACGAGCGCATTTAGAGTACAGGCAAATATGCGCAAACAAATGATGCACAAGATAGTGACTTTGTCGCTCGGCGAAATTGAAAAAATCGGAAGCGGTAAGCTTCGCAAAACGGTAAACGATTGTTCCAGCGCAACCGAAACATATCTTGCTCATCAGCTTCCTGATATGGTCGGTTCAATGGTTACACCTATTGGACTTTTGATGTTTTTGTTTGCGTTTGATTGGCGCTTCGGTCTTATTTCACTTATACCAATTGTGCTTTCATTTGTAATAATGATGGTGTTTATGACGGGAAAAACTCTCCAAACAAAAATGGAGGAGTATCAAAACGCACTTGACGATATGTCCAACGAAGCCGTTGAGTATGTAAGAGGTATCCCCGTTGTTAAAGCGTTCGGGCAAAGCGTGTTCAGCTTCAGAAAGTTTAAAAAGTCGATTGATTCATACAGCGAATGGGCAATTGATTACACCAAGAATTTGCGTGTTCCGATGGCAATTTTTACAATGCTTATTAACGGAATCTTCGCGTTTATTATTTTCGGTGGTTTGATTTTTGTAAGAGGCGGGGTTACAAACGAACTTATATTGAATATTCTTTTCTATATTATTATTACTCCTGTTTTAACAGTTACAATGACAAAGATAATGTTCCAAAGCGAAAACAAAATGATTGTAGAGGATGCATTTAAGCGTATCGACAGTATTATGAACATTGAACCTCTTAAAACAAGCGAAGCAAAAAAGGTTAGAGATTCAAGCGTTGAATTTAAAAATGTAAGCTACAGCTATGACGGTGAAATCAAAGCGATTGACGATGTATCGCTTGAAATCAAACCGAATCAAACAGTTGCTTTTGTCGGACCATCCGGTGGCGGCAAAACGACGCTTGCAAATCTTATCACAAGATTTTTTGACGCACAAAGCGGCGAGGTGCTTGTTGGCGGAGTCAATGTTAAAAATATTGAAAAAGAAGAGCTTAATAATACTGTTTCATATGTTTTCCAAAACAGCAAGCTTATAAATGCAAGCATTCGTGACAATGTTCTTCTCGGAAAACCGAACGCAAGTATCGAAGAGGTTATGTCGGCTCTTAAAAAAGCGCAATGTCTTGATATTATTGACAAGTTTGATAAGGGTATCGAAACGGTTATCGGAAGCAAAGGCGTATATCTTTCCGGCGGCGAAACGCAAAGAATAGCAATCGCAAGAGCAATTCTTAAAAATTCGCCGATAGTTATTCTTGATGAAGCCACTGCTTTTGCTGACCCTGATAATGAGGTTAAAATTCAAAAAGCGCTTGATGAACTTTCAAAGGATAAAACAGTTATTATGATTGCTCACAGGCTTTCGACGGTTAAAAATGCCGATTGTATTTTTGTACTTCAAAACGGCAAGCTTGTTGAGCAGGGAAGTGCAAAAGAGCTTAACGACAAAAACGGTCTGTTTGCTTCGATGCTCAAAAACTATTTGACATCGGTAAAATGGAAAGTCGCAAAGGAGGCTTAAAAATGATTGAAAAACTTATGCATAGATATGCGCTTTCAAGACGAGGTGCAAAAGATTTGATTAAAGGCGTAGTGGCTTGTACATTGCAAGATATTTCGTTTATGTTCCCGGTTACGCTCCTTTATTTGTTTGTTAAGGATTTGCTTGCAAACAACTTAAAAGGCAAAACTTTATTTTATGTAATCGGTGCCGTTGTTTGTTTGATTGTTGTTTTTACAATAACCTTATGGCAATATAATTCAACATTCCTTGCAACATATGTTGAAACGGGAACAAGAAGAATTACACTTGCGGAGAAGCTTCGTAAAATTCCTCTCTCCTTCTTTTCAAAAAAGGATTTGGCAGATTTAACGAGTACAATTATGGCGGATTGCACATATCTTGAAACTGCTTTTTCTCATTTCATTCCGCCTTTTGCAGGCTCGATGATTTCGACGGTTATTATAGCGATAAGCTTGCTCTTTTTTGATGTGAAAATGGCAATTGCTTCCCTTTGGGTTCTTCCTGTGGCTATAATTATCGTTGTTTCTACGGCAAAGGTTCAACAAAAGCTGACGCAAAAATCAATGGATGCAAAAATGGATGCCGCAAATGGTATTCAGGAATGCATAGATACAATTGCCGATTTAAAATCAAACAATGCCGAAAAAAGATATCTTGTATCGCTTGACGACAAGATTGATAATGTTGAGAAAAGAGTTCTTAAAAACGAATTTGGTACAGCCGTTTTTGTTTCCTGCGCACAAATGGTACTCAAGTTGGGTATTGCGACAACGGCGCTTGCAGGCTCGGCACTTCTTATTAAAGGTGAGATTGATGTGCTTACATTCTTTGTATTTTTACTTTTGGTTTCACGACTTTACGACCCGATGCAAGCCGCTCTCCAAAACCTTGCCGCAATAATCAGCACAAAGACGAATGTGGACAGAATGAATGAAATTCTTGACCATGATGTGCAGTCGGGTGATTCAAAGCTTACCAACAATGGCTATGATATCACTTTTGACAATGTAAGCTTTTCCTACAACAACAACGAAAAGGTTCTTGATAATGTTTCGTTTACCGCAAAGCAAGGAGAAATCACCGCTTTGGTAGGTCCTTCCGGCGGCGGTAAAACAACTGTTTCAAGGTTGGCTGCACGATTTTGGGACGCAACAAGCGGCAATATTACAGTCGGCGGTATGAATATTTCAAATGTTGAACCAGAAACACTTTTAAGTCTTTATTCAATCGTATTTCAGGATGTTACGCTGTTTAATACTTCTGTTGCCGAAAATATTCGCCTCGGCAAAAAGGGTGCAACAGACGAAGAAGTTCTTGTTGCGGCAAAGCTTGCAAACTGTGATGAATTTGTTCAAAAGCTTGCAAACGGTTACGATACAGAGATCGGTGAAAACGGCTGTAATCTTTCCGGCGGTGAGCGTCAAAGAATTTCTATAGCCCGTGCATTTTTGAAAAATGCGCCGATTATTCTTCTTGATGAGGCAACCGCTTCTCTTGATGTTGAAAACGAAACGTTAATTCAAACGGCATTGTCTAAGCTTATTGAGAACAAAACCGTAATAGTTATCGCTCACAGAATGAGAACGGTTAAAAATGCAGACAAAATTGTAGTTCTCTCAGATGGAAAAATTGCCGAATGTGACACACCAGATAAGCTTATGCAAAAAGACAGTATCTTTAAGCATATGACAGAACTTCAAACAGCAAGTCAAAATTGGACTATATAAGATGAGTTTGCAGAAAAAGTTTTTGTAAGTTGTCAGGCAGTTTCACGTTGGGAAAACGGAGAAACAGTATAACCTGTAGCAATGTAGATTTTTTAATCCATGGGCATCTATACCAAGTACAAAAAGTTAAGTACTTAACTTTTTTGACTTTTTATATTTTGTATAGGATAATGATAGCAGAGTAATTTTAATAAAAAAAGGTACGTGCTATTGTGCGTTTACTAGGAGGTGTTGGTGTGATACGGCAATATGACGAGTATGATATAGACGCACTGATGAAAATATGGTTAGAAAAATTCTCCCTTATGCAGAGATATATGTGTATCAAGATGACAGTGCAAAACAGATAATTGGATTCATCGGATTGAACGGTAACTATATTGAAGGTGTTTTCGTGAAAGAAACAATGCAATCAAAGGGAATCGGAAAAATGAAAGCAAAATACGTTAGCTGATAAATTGTATTGGCTCAAAAGGGAAAGTGCCTTTTTGGGCCTTATTTTGTGTTATTCCACAAAAAATGGGAATTATAAAGATTTAATTCTTTACTATGGATGTGTATTGCAAAAGCTTATTTTGCTATACTGACAATATCAACAGAAAAAGTGGATACTAGCGAGATAAACAACGAAAAATGAATCACTCACAACTGGATGAGTGTTAGAAGGAGAAAAAAGATGTTATCAGTATTATTTACTATTTGTATGATTTGGTTTTTAGGAAAATTTTTTATATTTGGCTTAAAAGCATCCTGGGGAATCATGAAATTACTTTGTATGGTTATTTTCTTTCCAGTGATATTGATTGGAATGGTAGTAGGCGGATTAATGTATATAGCTTTTCCACTATTGATCATTGGTGGGATTATCGGACTTATAATGTCACATTCATAAAAAGTCAGAGAGGTGTTTTTTAATGGGATATGATATTGAAAAAGAAAAAAGAGAAGCAATTGAAGCTGGACGTAGAGCCTTAAACAGTCTTAGTGTGGCAAAAGAAAATTTGAATAGTGCAAAAAACTGGGGTCTGGTAGATATGTTTGGCGGAGGATTTTTCAGTACGATGCTGAAACATTCAAAAATGGATCAGGCGAAGCAGAATATGGAGCAGGCAAAGTATGATCTCCGTAATTTCAGCAGGGAATTAAATGATGTAAATATGGCATGTGATCTACACATTACACATCGATACCGGAGATTTTCTTTCATTTGCAGATTATTTTTTTGATGGATTTGTGGTGGACTGGATGGTCCAGAATCGAATCAATACTGCAAAAAGACAGGTAGAAGAAGCTATTCGAAGAACGGAAAGTATCGTCAATCAATTACAGCGTATGTAAAGAGAACGGCAATGAATCAGAAGTGATTCATTGCCGTTCGTGTGATTATGGATTATTTTAATTTTTCTTTTTCGGCATTTAGAAGTTCAAGATTGAGACCCTGTTCACTGGCTGTCTTATCTACCCAAAGATTCAGAGAGTCTATGGCTAAAGAAATTGCATCCAGTTTTTTACTGATAAAAGCAAAATCCCTCATCTCATCATCACTGATCTTGCCGTCACGAGCGATTTGGATTAGCCGACCAGTAAGAGGGTTGATTTCATTTAGACCGGCAATGGTTTCTAGGATGATATTTGACAAGTCAGTTACTTCTACTTCTGGAACATAGCGGTGGCCTATTTCACATTTGTGTGAGCAGTAATAATTGCAGAGATCCGGTCTTTTATAAGCATCAGCCATTTGAATAATATCGTAAGGTGTAGGTTTCTGTGTTTCGTATTCGAATTTTTCAATTTTAGAATCCGAGACAGCCTTCATTTTATCACTTGCTTCTGCCCTTGTAAGCCCTGCGGCTTCCCGGCAAAGCTGGTAAATTGTTTTGTTTTCCTTGGTAGATTGTTTACCCATGAGAATTTCCTCCCTGTATATCACAAAACATGAGGAATATCAGGTGTTAAGTCCACATGCTGTGCGTGTATTTTCTCTATGGATTTTATTATACTGGAAGCATCAAGAAACAACAAGAGATAACAGACCTCGCAAAATGTGGGTTCTATTATGAAATGAAAGTGGAGGAAAATTTGATTATGGCAGTAGTAACAGAAGCATTTGATATTCCAATGGATATTATGACTAAATTGGCAACAGGAGAATATCGAAGACTCGGTGGAGTTGTTCGAGTTGCAATTGGTCCCAATAAAGGGCAGATTGTAAAACACTTAGATCCAATAAAAGTTGAACAAGTAGCACAAAACAAAAATGTTGCAACTAAGGTGCTTGAATTTTCAAAGAAAAATAGGAATGTGATTATCATCGGAACAGCTGTTGCAGGGACAATTGTAGCAGGAAATTTTGTTCGTTAAAAAATTAAAAACAGAGAACCGAAGGTAATGAAGAGATATCATGCAGCTTTGAGATCCTGTATTGAAGATATTCGAAATGGTGAACTAAGTATGAAATCTATCAATTGCCTAATGGATGCTTTAGAAGAGTTGAAACAGGCTAAAAGATATGAACAGTTGAAGATTAAATTGACTACCGAAGAATTGGATGTGCTGGTAAATCGTATTTATGAATACACTGTTAAATTAGCCAGTGATAATGCAGTGGAATTAACTGATGATGAAAAAAAATCTTCTGACAATTCGATTCTGGATTTACAGAGATATTTAAAGACGCAAAAACGTATATTTAAAAGTGTTGCATAATTCCAAAGATAGCAGAGATTTTTATGCCCCACCTATTGATATGTACTGTAACCATCAAAGAAGATTAAATCATAAAATTCAAAGAAATGGAGGAGTTGACAATGAAAGGAATATTCGGAGAGTTAATCCTACGAAAGAAGAAAATTGAATAAAGAACATTAGAAAAACTCCTGTGGATTTGCCCAGGAGTTTTTTAAAATCATAAAAATATAGCAAAGACTGTTTACTTTATGCCAACAGATGATTCATCAGTGTCTTAATATCCTCTTCCGGGGTAGTAATAGGTCCAATGCCATAATTTTCTACCAGAAAGTTCAGAATGTTAGGTGATAAGAACGCTGGAAGAGAAGGACCAAGACGGATGTTTTTGATACCCAGATGCAAAAGTGTTAACAGGATGCAGACGGCTTTCTGTTCATACCAGGAAAGAACGAAGGAAAGCGGAAGCTCATTAACAGAGCATTCAAATGCATCCGCAAGTGCGACAGCAACCTGGATCGCACCATAAGCATCGTTGCACTGGCCAATATCCATCAGTCGTGGCAGGCCACCGATTTCTCCCAGATCGAGATCATTGAAACGGAATTTCCCACATGCAAGAGTGAGGATCACACTGTCAGAAGGTGCCTGTTTTACAAATTCTGTATAATAATTTCGACCCGGCTTAGCACCATCACAGCCGGCAACCAGGAAGAAATGGCTGATATCGCCTGATTTTACAGCTTTTATTACAGTATCTGCATGGGACAGGATGGCTGCATGACCAAAACCAGTTGTTACTTTCGTACCACCGTTGATACCTGTGAGGATTTGATCTTCTTTGTAACCACCCAGTTCCAGTGCTTTTTCAATAACTGGTGTAAAATCTTTCTTCTCATCGATATGAACAGTGCCTGGGAAAGCAACCATTTCTGTTGTAAACACTCTGTCAGCATAGCTGCTTTTTGGAGGCATCAGGCAGTTGGTAGTGTAAAGGATCGGAGCAGGAAGATGATCAAATTCTTTCTGTTGATTCTGCCATGCGGTTCCGAAATTTCCTTTTAGATGAGAAAATTTCTTTAAGAATGGATAGGCATGGGCTGGGAGCATTTCACCATGAGTATAGATATTGATCCCTTTTCCGCTTGTCTGTTCAAGTAAAAGCTGCAGATCCTTTAGATCATGACCAGTTACTACGATAAATGGTCCTTTTTCTACGGTAAGTGTAACTTCCGTCGGTTCTGGTGTTCCATAGGTTTCTGTATTTGCTTTGTCAAGAAGTGCCATACACTTCAAATTGATCTCTCCTACTTTGAGAACTGTAGAAAGCAGTGTTTCTGTGTTCTCTTCATAACCGATCTTAAATAATGCTTCGCAGAAGAACAGATTCACTTCATCATCTTCATGACCCAGAACAGCTGCATGATAGGCGTATGCAGCCATTCCGCGAATGCCAAAGAGAATGAGAGACTTCAGAGATCGGGTATCTTCATCTGCATTCCATAGTTGCTGCATATCATATTCATCTGTTTTACCACACGGAGACTGACATTTGCTGCAATCAGGAGCCAGTCTTTCTTTCTCTGCTCTGACTTTTTGTATCATGCTTTCAATTGAAGCATTATCAAAATTGACATTTGTAACCGTAGTAAACAGTCCTTCAATTATGACTTGACTAGTTTTTTTGGCAAGAGCTGTTGTGCTGTCAACAGCTTTTGCCAGACCAATCAACGCACCTGTCAGTTCATCCTGTAATTTTGCCGTATCTGCCGTTTTTCCACAGACACCAGAATTTCCTGTACATCCGCTGCATCCGATCGTCTGTTCACACTGAAAACAAAACATATTCTTATCCATTACTATATTCTCCTTTTACTCTAAGATTTTTTTTATCATTTCCATTTTCTATCAATAGTATACAACTTGGGTTTCTGTAAAAAATATAGTATAATAATTGCAACATGTATGTTTGATTTCCAACAGGAGGGATCATTTTGAAAAAATATTTGCCTATTTTAAAAAACAGTCCTTTTTTTAAAGGCCTTACAGATAACGAGATATTATCCATATTACATTGCGTAAATGCAACGACAATTTACAGAAAACGGGGTTCTTATATTTTCAGAGCTGGGGACTCTACCGAAGTTATGGGACTTGTGGTGTCGGGCTGTGTTCTTGTTATGCAGGAAGATCTGTGGGGACATCGGAATATTCTGTCAAAATGCCATGTCGGTGATTTTTTTGGCGAGCCATATGCAGCAAGTCCGGGAGCTGTTTTGAATGTCAGTGTGGCAGCAGATGAGGATTGTGAGATCATTTTTTTAAATGTTCAGAGGCTTCTGGTTTCCTGTCCAACTGCATGCGAACATCATCAGAAGTTGATCCGTAACCTGGTCAGTGTCTTGGCCAATAAGATATTGATTCTAAACGACAAGATCACACATGTTGGTAAGCGAACGACCAGAGATAAACTGTTGTCTTATTTGTCAGCAGAATCTATCAGACAGTCATCGTTGTCTTTTGACATTCCTTTTGATCGACAGCAACTGGCAGATTATCTTTGTATAGATCGTGCAGCAATGTCTACAGAGATATCAAAATTACAAAAAGATGGTTTTATAAAAACGAATCGAAAGCATTTTGAGTTGATCGTTAGTGTTTTTAGATAACAAAAAGAAACTTATGGAGGAATATGATAATGTCAAAAGATGAATATTTGATCACAGATGCGCCCCTTAAAGCTCTGACTGTTTTTGCAATGCCCATGATCCTCGGCAGCTTCTTTCAACAAGTGTATAATATGGCTGATTCGATCATAGTCGGTCAGTTTGTAGGCTCTTCTGCACTTGCAGCTGTTGGTGCCTGTGCTGCCCTCACAAATGTATTTATTTGTGTAGCATTGGGTGCGGGTGTAGGTGCGGGTGTGCTTGTCAGCCGTTATTTTGGAGCTAGAGATTATGGCAAAATGAAAACGATCGTGTCAACATCATTGATCAGTTTTCTGGTCTTAAGTATATTTTTGGGTGTCTTTGGTTTTTGTTTTTCTCATTTGATGATGAGTGTATTACAAACACCTGCTGATATACTGAATGAAGCGGTATTGTATCTAAGAGTTTATTTTGTGGGATTTCCATTTTTGTTTATGTATAATATTCTTTCAACAATGTTTACTTCGATCGGTGAATCGAAAATACCGTTAGCTCTTTTAATATTCTCATCGATGTTAAATATATTGATGGATCTTTGGATGGTAGCTGGACTTGGACTCGGTGTGTTCGGTGCAGCCCTCGCAACTCTCATTGCACAGGGGATTTCCGCAGTGTTGTCACTTTTGATCTTCTTGTGCCGGATGCGTCGATATGAAAGTCGCTTTGACTGGTTTGACAGACAGGAGTTACATTCTATGCTTCAAATTGCTGTACCGTCAGTTCTCCAACAGTCCACAGTGTCAATTGGTATGATGATCGTACAGGCAGTTGTGAATCCATTCGGTACACAAGCACTCGCAGGTTATTCTGCAACGATGAGAGTAGAAAATGTTTTTTCATTGATATTTGTATCCATTGGTAATGCGATTTCGCCGTATGTTTCTCAGAATCTTGGTGCAAAGAAGATCGAACGTATCAAAAAGGGATACCATGCTGCATTGGTGTTAGATATATGTTTCGCAGTCCTTGCTTTCATGATCATCGAATCATTGCACACCCAGATCTCTTCACTGTTTCTTGGGAAAGATGGAACTGCTTTAGCATATCAGGTGTCTGGAAATTATATGAGATGGCTCGGTTATTTCTTCACCTTCATGGGAATTAAGATGGCAACAGATGGAGTCCTTCGCGGTCTTGGAATCATGCGGCCATTTCTTGTTGCTAATATGGTAAATCTTGCGATCCGCTTGTCAGTTGCTTTGATTTTTGCACCGCGTTTTGGTATTGCATTTGTCTGGCTCGCTGTACCAGCTGGCTGGTTTGCCAACTTTCTGATCTCCTATGGGGCACTCAGAAAATCATGGCCAAGTGATAATTGTAATTGCGTAATCAATACGAATGAGTTATTATAATAACAGATAGGTTTTTAAACCAGCAGCGAAAGCTTCTGAAGCCATACGAAGAAGGTTCAACGGACCTTTCTGCCGACAGACGGCAGGAAAACGGGATATTCATCATTTATCAGAATTCTGAAAATCGCGATTATATCATAAGATACAAAAACGACGCAGACAGTAAAATCGCATACTTTTAAAATGAATGGGCAGTCCCTTAGGCAGGGACTGTCTATTTTTCTGTTGAATTAAAGTAGCTGCAATAAAAATTGTAACTATTGATCCAGATTATTATACGAGAATATCGTACAAGGAGAGAATTTATGTTAGGAATCATCATTGACAGCATCAGTACTTTTATGTACAGTAAATTGCTAGTAATACTGTTGATCGGAGCGGGAATCTATTTTACGATCCGTACAAAACTGCCACAGATGAGATTATTTAAAGATGCCTGCAAAGCCGTTGTAGAAAAGCCAGAAGATGAAAATGGAGTATCATCGTTTCAGGCATTAATGGTATCTACCGCATCACGAGTTGGAACAGGAAATATCATTGGAGTATCGTCCGCTATCTGCATTGGAGGATTTGGCTCTGTATTCTGGATGTGGATCATTGCGATCATCGGAAGTGCATCCGCACTGATCGAAAGTACGCTGGCACAGATTTATAAGAGAAAAGGAAAAGATGGAGAATGTTACGGAGGACCGGCATATTACATTGAAGCAGCACTTCACTGCAGACCATTAGCGATCATATTCTGTATTTCCATGATCGCAACGTATGCATTTGGATTTAATATGCTTGCATCTTATAATTTACAATCTACATTTTCAGGATTCTCATTTTATGATGTAAAATGGACGCCATGGATCATCGGAGGAATTCTTGCAGTGATCACAGGATGGTGTCTCTTAGGCGGTGGATCAAGAATTGTAAAAGTAACATCTACATTAGTGCCAGCTATGGGGGTTGCATATATTCTGATCTCTGTGATCGTTATGATCATCAACCGTGCATATCTGCCAGTTGTATTTTCAAAGATCATCAGCGAAGCATTTGATTTCAAAGCAATTTTTGGTGCATTTGCAGGATCAGCTATGATGCAGGGAATCAGAAGAGGTCTGTACTCCAATGAAGCAGGTATTGGATCAGCACCAAATGCTTCTGCATCCGCACAAGTAAGTCATCCGATCAAACAGGGCTTAGTACAGATGTTATCCGTATTCATTGATACCCTGCTTTTATGCACAGCAACAGCCATGATGTGTTTGTCATCAGGAATCGCCCCTGCTCAAGAATTACAGGGGGCACCATGGGTACAGGCAGCACTGCATGAATCCTTAGGAAACTTCGGACCACTCTTTATCACAGTAGCGATGGTATTGTTTGCATTTACAACACTTCTTGGGAATTGTTTTTATTGTGATAACTTGTTAAATTATATCCACAAAGGACAGCCATCAAAGACATTCATGAAAGGATTTCGTATAGTATCTGCACTGGTTGTGTTCATTGGTGCAGGAATGGAAGTTTCTATGCTTTGGAATATTTCAGATGTTTTGATGGGAGTTATGGCACTGATCAATATTCCAGTGATCTTGATTTTGTCAAATACAGCACTGAAAGCATTGGAGGATTATGAAAAGCAGAAGAAAAATGGAGAGAATCCAGTGTTTAAGACTGGGAATATTGGATTGGAATACGAGACGGATTATTGGAACTAGATTTATATTTTTTACTTTTGATACTGATATTATCATGGTATAATTAAAGAAAGATTCTAGGCAAAACAGACGAAAGTCTGTGACGCAAAGCTAAAGGGCCTGTAAAATGGCAGCCAGTTGCAGAAAATGATAGGCACTGTCTGTTTGGCAGTGCTGTTTTATTTCATAGAGATTTCATAGGGAATTTGTAGGGGATTTTTATGAATTGAGGGAGGATAAAGTTATGAAGTTAAGAAAATTATTGAGCCTGTCTATTGCAGCTATATTACTATGCTTTACAGGCTGCGTGAATAAAAATACATTGAGTAAGCATGAGCCGATCACAATTCTGGCCCCTTATTTAGAATGTGATCGTTTAGTTGATCTGGTACATAAAAAATACCCAGAAATAAATTTGAAAGTTCTTTCTTATTCTGGTGCAAATACAACGACATATTTACAAAATATGTTAGCAGCAGATGATCTGCCGGATATTTGTACACAGACTATTTATGATCCTAATATTGACGATGTGAGTGACAAGATGATCGATCTTGCTGGTTATGATTTTACAGATAATTATGTGGAATCTAGATTGCAGGATATTTCAGATGATGGAGCTATTTATATGCTTCCATCAGCCTATAGTTGTATAGGTATCACATATAATAAGACCTTGTTAGAAAAACATGGATGGAAACTTCCAAAATCTTTTCATGATCTTGAAAAGCTGGCGAAAAAGGCGAAAAAAGCAGGGGTACAGTTGTGTCTGACACAGATTGAATATCCAGGCTATGGCTTTCAATATATGTGTAATATTGCAGATACGGCATTTTTAGGTACATTCCAAGGCAAGCAATGGCAGAAAGATTATCTGACAGGAAAGGCTAATGTGAGTGATACAAAGAAAATGATGGATTGTATGGATTATATTCAGAAATGGAAAGACCTGGGTATGTTTACTGCCAATAAAAAGAATCCACAGAGTGATGACGAGACTATAAAAGAATTTATGAAAGGTAATACATTATTCTTACTGGGAAGTAAAAATGGAATTGGAGAAACAGATGGCACAAAGGATAAGTTTGGGTTAATGCCATATCTTTCTGAAGATGGAAGCCAGAATGTATACATTTTGAACGTGACACGTTTTCATGGACTGAGTAAAAAATTAGAAAAGGATCCGCAAAAGCTTAAAGATGCATTAAAAGTTATGAAAGTGATCTCTTCCGTGGAGGGAACAAGTGCATTATATGAAGAAGCAACTTTAAAAGCGAACCTTCTTCCATTTAAAGATTGGAATGCAGATAATACGTATTATGGGGATATTGCTGATGAGATCAATGCCGGGAATACGGCACCGCTTATCTATGTAGGGTGGGAAAATACATTGGTCAATACAGGATACCGTATGCTAGAATACATTCAGGATAAGGCAACGATAAAAGATGTTGTGGATCAATTGGACAAGGATCAGGATCGTGTGGTCAACAATAAGCCAGAAGTTATCACAACTACGACAGAAGTTATCTCTCAGAAGAGTTGTGCAAAACTGATCGGCAGATGTTTTATGGAAGCAACAAAAAGTGATGCAGCACTGATTTCTTTAGGAAAATGGATCAAAGGAAATGGAAAAGAGCAGAATATGGCTGGTGTGAATGGAAAACTTTATGCACAGGATATTACGGAAAGTGATATTTGTTCTATTCTTCCAACAGGATGGTATGATACGATACAAACCGTACAATTATCAGGAAGAGAAATCAAACAATTATGTAAAGATGGTTATGATGCTGCTGGTACGGGCAATACCTATCCATATGTATTAGTGAAGGATAAAAAGCTTGAAGCAGATCAAACTTACAAAGTCGTGATCTGCGGAGCAGGTAAAGAACTTACATTAAATGACAGTGGCATTGTGGGAATGAATGCAGCAAAAGATTTCTTTTCAAAATTTAAAACCCTAAGTGAGGCGGATGTGAAATGAGATTCAGTCAAAACAATATGTTAGAGAAGACAAAGAAATACAAAAAGATCATAGTTGTCTGTATTGTTGCAATCTTATTTATGGTCATTTCATTTATTTTCATATATCAGACATACATTCAAAAGATTATTTATGAAGAACGGTTAAATCAGATGGATGAAGTTACTCATCAGATGTTTTTAAATTTGGAAGATGTAATGGAAACAAAATGGGATTATGTCAAGGTGCAATGTAATATCATAGAAGCTGCTGATATACGGACTACCAAGGATTTGAGTCTGCATATGAAAAGAATAACTGATTTGTATGAATTTGCAGATTCAAAAATAACATTGCTGGCTGTTGATGACAGTGGAAAGTACTATACAGAAGAAGGAAATCAGGGGATGGTAAGGGATACATATCATTTTGAACATAGTCCTAAAAAGATCAACTATGTATCGAATTTTATGACGACAAATGAATCCCGTATGGTTTTTTTAAAGAAATTAGAGCATCCGATCAGGCTTCAAAGTGGACAGACTATCAATTATTATGGATTATATCAGGATATGCATGAACTGAATGAATATTTTGGATGTGATGCCTATGAAAATAATAACAGTGTCTATATTCTTGATGATAATGGTTTTAAACTGTTCAATAGTAATAAGGTGGAACTGATCAAAGGACATAATGTGTTCACGGTATTAAAGAAGATGCAATATCTACATGATTCTTCATTTGACAAAGCAGAAAAAGAATTAAAAGAAAAGGGTGTGAGTTATTCTAATGCCATACTCGATGGGACGGAATACTTTTATGTTTTAAAGAAAATGGATCATGCGGCATGGAACTTGATCTTTCTCGTTCCTGCAAAATATGTAGCGACCAATACGGTAAGGCTTGTGAAGTTGATCATATGGTTTATTATCTTGTTTGCAGTTGTTGCTGCTGGTTGTATGATCAAAGGAATCGTTACAGTTCTTAGAAAAAGCCAGAGCGAAGCAATTGAAATCGAAAGAGAAAATAATACAAGACTGGAAACAATAAATACAGAACTCACGAAAGCTAAACGGGCGGCTGAGCAGGCTTTTGAAGTCGCTAACAATGCAAGTCAGTCCAAAAGTGATTTCCTAGCTAGTATGTCTCATGATATCCGTACACCGATGAATGCGATCATGGGTATTACATCCTTGATCAGACATGATGCAGGGAATAAGGATAAGGTGATCGAGTATGTTGATAAAATAGATGTTTCTGCACAGCATCTTTTGGGAATCATTAATGACGTTTTGGATATGAGCAAGATTGAAGCAGGAAAAACTGTTTTCAGTTATTCTGATTTTTCTATTCTGGAGTTTATGCAGGAGATTCAAACGATGTTCTGTCCACAGACAGAGGAAAAGCATCAGTCTTTGGTGATTCATCATGAGAACATCGTGCATGAATGGGTCAATAGCGATTATGTTCATTTGATGCAGATTTTCAGCAATCTGCTTTCAAATGCAGTAAAGTATACACAGAAGGGTGGAAAGATCCAGTTTCTTGTAGAAGAATGTGAAACGAAATCCAGTGCGTATGCAAAGTATCATTTTGCAGTTATTGATAATGGTGTAGGTATGTCTGAGGATTTCAAAGACAAGATCTTTGATACTTTTACCCGTGAGGAAAGTTCCTTGACAAATAAGATACAGGGAACAGGGCTTGGAATGGCGATCACCAAGAATCTGATTGAAGCAATGGGAGGAACTATTGATGTCGATAGTGAACTGGGACTGGGAAGTTGTTTTGAGGTCTTTATGGATCTTAAAATTGCAGAAGAGTCTGTTTCGTCAGCATTGCAGGTAGAAGAAAGTGAGACATATGATGATATTATGAAAGGAATGAGGTTCTTGTGTGCAGAGGATAATGAGCTGAATGCGGAGATCTTGACGGAACTGTTAAAGATCAAGGGAGCTGAGTGTACTGTCTGTGAAAACGGTGAAAGGATTCTCGAGACATTTGAGCGATCTGCTCCTGGAGATTATGATATGATCCTGATGGATGTGCAGATGCCAGTTATGAATGGCTATGAGGCAACAAAGGCGATCCGCAAGAGTTCACATGAACAGGCAAAGACGATCCCGATCATTGCAATGACCGCTAATGCATTTTCAGATGACATTCATCATTCCCTGACCGTCGGTATGAATGCGCATATTTCCAAACCAGTTGAGATGAAGGTATTGGAAAAAACAATAAGTAGCATAAAATTCGGGGGGGGGTTGAAGCGCAGATTACTGAACAATAAGGATGAGATATAAAAATGAGGTTATAAGATGAAAAAAAGAAAAATTTTTACTGTTGTATTGATATTTTCTATATTAATGGCAACTTTGGCAGGATGTGATAAGGCAGATAAAGTGTCTGACACAACAAAAAAACCTGTTATAAAAATTGGAAGTGACAATTATCCGCCTTATAATTTCCTGAATGAGGATGGTATCCCGACAGGTATAGATGTTGAACTGGCAACGGAAGCATTTAGAAGGATGGGGTATAAGACGGAGATTGTTCAGATCAATTGGGAAAAGAAAAAAGAGCTGGTAGAAAGTGGAAAAATTGATTGTATCATGGGATGTTTTTCAATGGAAGGACGACTTAACGATTATCGTTGGGCCGGACCATACATAGCAAGCCGTCAGGTGGTTGCTGTAAATGAGAACAGTGACATTCATAAACTGAGTGATCTGAAAGGAAAGAATCTTGCAGTCCAGTCTACAACCAAACCGGAAGGTATCTTTCTGAAGCGGACAGATAAGAGAATTCCAAAACTTGGCAATCTGATCAGTCTTGGACACAGGGAATTGATCTATACATTTTTGGCAAAAGGGTATGTGGATGCTGTGGCTGTGCATGAGGAATCCATCATCCAGTATATGAAAGATTATGATACAAGCTTCCGCATTCTGAAGGAACCATTGATGGTCGTCGGGATAGGAGCTGCTTTTGCAAAGAATGATGACAGAGGGATCTGCGAGCAGATGAACCAGAAGCTGGAAGAAATGCACAAGGATGGTACCTCCCTGAAGATTATAAAAAAATATATGGATGATCCAGAGAAATATTTGGAGGTGGATGATCTTGGATATTAATGGAAGAGAAAAAGCAAAACGATTCTGGATAGTTGCTAGTTTGCTTGGCATCTGTATGTTTGTCACTGCAATTTTTTGTTTTTTTCATACGGAAAAAAACGAAGCTGAGAAAAGAATGGTGGAGATTGTAAACTATGTCAAAGTACAGTGCTCAACCTATACTCATTATAATGAATCTTCAGAATCAAAAAGTCTCCTTCGTGCGATCGAAAGTGCCAGACAGATGAGTACAAATATTGATATGGAAGTAAAGAATAGAAAGCAGTTAGACCGAAAGTTTCTGAAAGAGAATCTGCAGTCACTCTGGGTGGATGGTATTCTTGTATTGGATGAAGAAGGAAAGAAAGTCTGTGAATACAGTATGGATGAAGGTTTGATGGATGAGATGATTGATTATCTGCAAAAAGATATCATTATGGATTACACAGGATATAAAGAAAGATCTTATTCAGAACGGATTGTCAGAGGAGATGGATCACGTATCGATATCGCAGCCTGCGCCAGAAAAGATGCCCCAGGGATCGTTGCAGTTTACTATTACACATCTCCGAGATTTATCAGAAATTATACTTTAACGATCCAGAGTCTTTTAAAGGGGTACAATACTGAGAAAGACGGGACAATCATCGTTGCAGACAAAGGGAAGATTATTGCCAGTAACGATGAGAAATTATTGGCACAGGATGTCGCAGACAATGAGATTATTCAGAAAATGAAGAAGCATACAGATAGTCGGCATATCTTTCATCTGAAGAATAAAGGAACTGGATGCTATGGTATCATGCTGAAACAAAGGGATTATTATATCTACATGTATTTACCAGATAAAGAGGTATTCAGTAATCTGCCACTCAGTGTAACAGGTGTTGTATTCCTTTATCTTATCATTCTTAGTTTTTCATGGTCCTGGATATATATAACCAATCTGGCACATCAGAAACAGGAACAGGAAAAAGATGAAAAATATAAAGCAGAACTTCTGAAATCGGCAAAAAAAGCAGAGGCAGCGAACGAGGCGAAAACTGAGTTTCTCCAGAGGATGAGTCATGATATCCGGACACCGATCAATGGAATATGCGGTATGATCGATGTGGCGGAGCATTATGCAGATGATATGGAAAAACAGACAGAATGCAGGGCAAAGATCAAAGAAACATCTCATCTGTTACTGGAATTGATCAATGAAGTTTTGGATATGAGTAAGCTGGAATCGGACGAAGTAGTTCTGGAAGAAATTCCATTTAATCTAAGCAATATTTCCAAGGAAATCTTTGTTGTGATCGAACAGATAGCTGCAGAAGAAAATATTCGGATCGTGTGGGAGAAAGAGGAAATCACACACTGGAATCTGATCGGGAGTCCAGGATATGTAAAAAGGATCATGATGAATATTTTGTCAAATGCGGTAAAATATAATAAAGAAAACGGATATATCTACATCAGCTACCAGGAATTTACATCGGAGCAGGAGGGAAGAGTGACGATTGAATTTATCTGCCGAGATACAGGAATTGGTATGACAAAGGATTTCCAGAAACGCCTTTTTGAACCGTTTGCACAGGAGCATACTGGAAGCCGTACAAAATTTTCCGGAACAGGGCTTGGAATGCCGATCACGAAAAAACTGATCGAAAAAATGGGAGGAACGATCACGTTTGAAAGTAAGAAGGGAGAAGGCACAACCTTTGTGATCAGGATTCCATTTAAAATAGATCAGGATGCTGATCAACGTGAAGAACAGGAAGCTATATCAGAAAAATCTATAAAAGATCTGAAGATCCTTCTGGTGGAAGATAATGAGCTGAATATGGAAATCGCAGAATTTGTGATTCAGAATGAAGGTGCATCTGTGACGAAGGCATGGAATGGCCAAGAAGCTGTTGAGATATTCAAAAAAAGCAGACCAGATGAATTTGATGTCATTCTGATGGATATCATGATGCCGATCAAGAATGGTTATGAAGCAGCAAAGATGATCCGTGCACTGGACAGAGATGATGCAAAAACGGTTCCGATCATAGCAATGACGGCAAATGCGTTCACCGAGGATAGATTAAAGTCAAAAGAATCGGGAATGAATGAACATATCGCGAAACCTATAGATGCAAAATTATTAGTAAAAGTGATCAGTGAATTCGTGGAAAATAAAGAGGAGGATTCATAATGAAAAAGAGAAAATGGAATAGAGTTCTTTCTATATTTTTGGTGATGGTGACAGTCATATCACTTATGTCAGGATGTGATAGGAAGAGCGCGAAAAATGAAGAGAAAGATACGATCACTGTATATTTATGGAGCACAAATCTATATGAAAAATATGCCCCATACATTCAGAAACAGCTTCCAGATATTAATATTGAATTTGTAGTGGGCAACAATGATCTGGATTTCTATCGGTTTCTTAAGGAAAATGGCGGATTGCCGGATATCATAACTTGCTGTCGTTTTTCACTACATGATGCAAATCCTCTGAAAGACAGCCTGATGGATCTTTCCACAACCAATGAAGCAGGTGCTGTCTATAATACATACCTCAACAATTTTATGAATCAGGATGGCAGTGTAAACTGGCTTCCAGTGTGTGCGGATGCACATGGGTTTGTAGTTAACAAAGACCTTTTTAAAAAGTATCATATTCCTCTGCCAACAGATTACAAAAGTTTTGTTTCTGCCTGTCAGGCATTCAAAAAAGTGGGGATCCGTGGATTCACGGCAGATTATTTTTATGATTATACTTGCATGGAAACACTGCAGGGACTATCTGCATCAGAGCTGTCTACAGCGGCTGGACGTAAATGGCGTACTGTCTATAGTGACCCTGATAATACAAAGAGAGAGGGTTTGGACAGTAAAGTCTGGCCGGAGGCTTTTGAACGTATGGAGCAATTCATTCAGGATACAGGGTTGAACAAAGATGATCTGAATATGGATTATGATAATGTGATGGAGATGTATAAAAGTGGTAAGCTTGCTATGTACTTTGGCAGTTCTTCTGGTGTAAAAATATTTCAGGATCAGGGCATTGATACAACATTTCTTCCATTCTTTCAACAAAACGGCGAAAAATGGCTGATGACGATACCATATTTTCAGGTGGCGCTGAACCGTAACCTGACAAAGGATGAAACACGCCGGCAGAAAGCAATGAAAGTGTTGAATGTAATGCTGTCAGAGGATGCACAGAATCGGATCGTTTATGATGGTCAGGATATATTAAGCTATAGTCAGGATGTAGATACACATCTCACAGAATATCTCAAAGATGTCAGACCTGTGATCGAAGAAAATCATATGTATATTCGAATCGCATCCAATGACTTTTTCAACGTATCCCAAGATGTAGTCTCTAAGATGATTTCAGGAAAATACGATGCCAAACAGGCTTACCAGTCATTTAATACAAAGCTTCTGAAGAAGAAATCTGATTCTGAGAAGATCGTGCTCGATTCAAAGAAAGCTTATTCCAATCATTTTCATACCAGCGGGGGGAATGAAGCGTATTCTGTTATGGCACATACTTTGCGTGGCGTCTACGGTACGGATGTGCTGATCGCAACAGGAAACAGCTTTACAGGAAGTGTACGGAAGGCAGGATATACGGAAAAAATGGCTGGCAATATGATCATGCCAAATGATCTTTCAGCTTACAAACGGAAGATGAGTGGGGCTGAGCTGAAAAAGACAGTCAGAAATTTTGTAGAAGGCTATCAGGGAGGTTTCAATCCATTTAACCGTGGCTCTCTGCCTGTGGTCAGTGGTATTTCTGTAGAGATCAAGGAAACGGATGATGGTTATACATTAAGTAAAGTTACAAAGAATGGAAAATCAGTTCAGGATAAGGATACCTTTACTGTAACCTGTCTTGCGACACCACAACATATGGAATCGTATCCAGCGGGTAAAAACATTGTATTTGATGGAGAGGTGAAAGATACCTGGACAAAATGTGTTTTGAAGGGTGATGCCGTTCTCGCAAAGCCTGAAGACTATATGACTCTGAGGTGAGAAGAATGGATGTTAAGAATCATAATATGAACAAAGAGAAACCTATCATGAGAAAACGACTCAAGGTCATTGCTTTTCTTGCATTCTTTCTTGGAATCGTTTTGGCTGTTTCTCAATATTTTGGATTTGTATCGAAAACTGTATATGAGGAAAGTGTTTCTCATCTAACAGAAGTTTTCCATCAGTCGGATAATATGTTAAGGGAACTCTCAAATAAGAATCTGACGTATCTTCATATGTGGAGTAAGTATCTGCAAGATGCTCCAAGTGAAAGCAAAATTCGTGATTATATAGATAAAGCGCAGAAAGATGCGGGATTTTTATATTTTTATTTTCTATCAGCTGACGGTAACTATAAGATGACAACAGGTGAAACAGGGTATCTTGGATTACAGGAAAATATTGAAGATGAGATTCAAAAAGGCAATGATATCATAACCAATGCAGCAGTTCCCGGAAAATCCCAGATGCTTGTTTTTGCCAGCCCGAAGGCTCATGGAAGTTATCAGGGATTTAAATATGATGCAATTGCTATTGCCTATGAAAACGCTGATATAGTAAATGTACTCGATATCTCTGCGTTTAATGGAAAAGCAAAGAGTTATGTTCTTCATCCAGATGGTCGTGTTGTGATCGATCATTCTTTGGAGTCATGGGGAAATGTATATAACTTTTTTGGCATTCTGAGAGAACATACAGATATCTCCGAAAAAGAGATCCTTGAAATTTCGAAGAAATTTAAAGAGGGACATACAGGTGCGATGTTACTAAATCTGGATGAAAAGGATTATTATCTTGTTTATGAAAAATCAGGCATTCAGGACTGGGTATTTCTGGGACTTGTCCAGGCAGATATCGTCAATGCCAGTATGAACACTTTGCAACTTAGTACGATGCTTCTTGTGGGTGCAGTCGTGCTTTGTATTACAGCAGTCCTTATTGGATTTATTTTACGAAAAAACAGTGTAAGACTGAAGAAAAAAGACACAGAGATCTTGTACAGGGATGAGATGTTTCAAAAGTTGTCAATGAATGTAGATGATGTATTCTTAATGTTGGATGCAAAAACGTATCAGGCAGATTATGTCAGTCCGAATGTAGAAAAACTGTTGGGGATTACCGTAGAACAGATTCGGAAAGATATTTCTGTTTTAGGAGAACTGCATTCTGAGGATACGAAAGATCCGAAGAAGGATCATCTAAAGGAGATTCAGGTTCATGAACAGCAGGAATGGGATTTTGAGTATGTTCATCAGAAAACAGGAGAACGACGCTGGTTTCATAGTGTTGCAATGGGTAGTGAGGTGAACGGAGATAAGAAATATATACTGGTTATGTCGGATCGTACTGCTGACAAGAAAATGAATCAGGCACTTTCTGATGCAGTCCATGCTGCGGAGAATGCCAACCAGGCAAAGAGTACTTTTCTTTCTAACATGTCTCATGATATCCGGACGCCAATGAACGCTATCATTGGGTTTACGACACTGGCTGTGAGCAACATTGATAACAAGAAAATGGTCAGAGATTATCTTGGTAAGATCCTTTCGTCCAGCAATCATCTGTTATCACTTATCAATGATATACTGGATATGAGTCGTATTGAGAGTGGCAAGATCCATCTGGAAGAGACAGAGGTTAGTTTGTCGGATGTACTTCATGATCTGAAGACGATCATCAGTGGACAGATTCATGCGAAGCAGCTGGAACTTTATATGGATGCCATGGATGTTACGAATGAGGATGTGTATTGCGATAAGACACGGCTAAACCAGATACTGCTGAATCTTTTGTCCAATGCGATCAAGTTTACTCCTGCAGGCGGAATGATTTCTGTTCGGTTGAAACAATATCCGGGAACACAGCGAGAGCGTCAGTTATATGAAATCCGGGTAAAGGATAACGGAATCGGTATGAGTGAGGATTTTGTACAGAAACTTTTTTCTCCTTTTGAGCGGGAGAGAAGTTCTACAGTCAGCAGGACTCAAGGTACAGGACTGGGCATGGCCATTACCAAGAATATCGTGGATATGATGGGCGGAAATATTGAGATCCAGACAGAACAGGGCAAAGGTACGGAATTTATTGTACGACTGCCGTTGCGGATCCAGTCTAAGCATCATCGTGTAGAGAAGATCGCAGCGTTGGAAGGTCTTAAGGCATTGGTGATAGATGATGATTTTAATACCTGTGACAGCGTGACAAAGATGCTTGCAAAGGTTGGAATGCGTTCGGAATGGACACTTTCTGGTAAGGAGGCGGTTCTCCGTGCAAGGCAGTCTATAGAGCTGGGTGATGCATTCCATGCCTATATCATCGATTGGCGTTTGCCAGATATGAATGGTATTGAAGTTACCCGACAGATCCGTAGTCTTGGTGATGATACACCGATCATTATCCTGACTGCTTACGACTGGTCAGAGATCGAAGCGGAAGCAAGAGCAGCAGGAGTCAATGCATTTTGTGCGAAACCTATATTCATGTCAGACATCAGAGATACTTTGATGACAGCGATCGGTCAGAAGCAGGATAGGACGAATGATGATATTCTTCCGGCAGTAAGTTCAGATTTCAGAGGCAGAAGTATTCTGCTTGTAGAAGATAATGAATTAAACAGTGAGATTGCGATGGCGATTCTTAATGAATATGGATTCCAGGTTGATACAGCAGAAGATGGAGCAGAGGCAGTGGAGAAGATCAGGAATTCAGCACCAGGCGATTATGAGCTTGTACTTATGGATATTCAGATGCCTGTAATGAATGGATATGAGGCTGCAAAGCAGATCCGTGCATTGGATGATCCAGCACTGGCAGAAATTACGATCCTTGCTATGACTGCCAATGCTTTTGATGAAGATAGAAAGAAAGCACTGGAATGTGGTATGGATGGATTTTTATCCAAACCAATTGTTATTGAGGAATTGATCCATACGTTACAAATCAATTTGAAATAAATGAAAGGAAGCGATATCTTTTTTATTCACAAAAATTTCGAAATCTCTTAAGAAAATCTTTGACAAAATGTAACAATGGAGAATCGAAACGTGATATAATAAAGAGCAAGTGTCTATAGAACTCACATGACACAACATAAGACAAGTTTACGAAACATAAGAAGATGAGGAGGGCATAAAGATGCCTGGTATTATTTTAGAAGGAGGAACATTTCGTCCGATCTTTAGTGCAGGAGTGATGGATGCACTGTTGGATGAAGATATCATGTTTCCTTATATGATCGGAGTATCTGCGGGAATCTGTGATGGTTTTTCTTATATATCCAAACAAAAGGAAAGAAATTTAAAAATCCTGATGAACCACAGGAATGATAAAAGATACATGGGAGCGAGGAATCTACTGAAGGAGAGAAGTCTTTTTGGACTGGATTTCGTATATGATACGATCCCAAACAAACTGTATCCATTTGACTGGAAGACATTTAATGAATACAAAGGAACGATCAAGGTCGGTGTAACAAATGCATGGACAGGGAAAGCAGAATACAAAGATGGAATGAAACTGGATAAGAAGTGTACGATGCTTCGAGCAACTTGTGCGATTCCGTTTGCATTTCCAACGATCAAAGTAGATGGAAAGCCTTATTATGATGGTGGAATTGCAGATCCGATTCCGATCAGACGATCAATAGAAGATGGGAATGATAAGAATCTGATCGTACTGACAAGGCCAGAAGGGTATAGAAAAGAATTAAGCAAGAGTAACAAAGCTGCGGCAAAACTTCTCAAGAGAAAATATCCACATTTACCGGAACTGCTGTTAAATCGTCATATAAGATATAACAAAACGGTTAGGTATTGTGAGCAGTTAGAGAGCGAAGGAAAGGCAGTGATCCTAAGACCGGAATATACGATCGATAGTCTGGAGAAAGACATTGATGTATTAAAACAAACGTATGATATGGGATACCGCGTCACAAAAGAGAATATAAACAGAATTAAAGAATTATTTTAGACGACTCTTTATGCCTGTTCCACTGGACGGAAGAAGCTCGATAAGATATACTTTATAAGATTAAGACAAAGGAGGGATCGGGCGATGGCAAGAATTGAAGAATCAAAACGAACTTATATAGAAGAACTTGCGACCAATCCAAGAGTCAACCTGATGGTTTTATCGGAACGAATCGATATTGTGTTTCATGAAGACGAAAGTGAAGTATCTCTGGCAGAGAAGATAGCAGAGAAACTTTATGATATGCCACAATTGATCACTAAGTTATTACAGCAGGAAGCAATCGAATTCTTGCTGCAATGCTGGGATATGGAAGGTGAGAGTCTGATTGCTGAGATGTACGCAAGAGAGATTGAGCAGTTACATTTTCTTGGATTTCTCTCATATGAAGACGATACGATCTTATTGAATATAGAAGCAAAGGATAATTTTTTCTTCTCTCTGAAAAGCCGCAGAGTTCAGGAAGAGTTAGAAGAGGGTACCAGACTTGAGAATATTCTCTTTGGAATGTTGTTTTTATATGGTATTTTAGATATTTATGAGTGTTGCCAGATGATCCAGGAAGAGATGTTCCCAGAGCTGACTTATGATGAGTTGGAAGAATTTATATTACTCCGTATTGTATTCTGGCAGTCAGGAATCTTATTAAGAAATCAGATGAATTCAAGACTGTTACTGGCAAGCCGTGAGGTAGAAAATCGTAACGAAGTATTTATTCAGTGGAGCCTTAGGGAAGATCTATCATGGAAACGTTACAGTGAAGATGAATATAAGAATCTGGCACTAGGCAATGGAATTGGAGGCTGGGATGGAATCCCAGAATTATATGATTTTGTGATGAAGAATATCGAGAATGATCAGTATAAGGTTATGATGATCGTAAAATCACTGGTTGTTAAGATTCAAAATGGATTGACTTATGAAGAGATTACATCTGCGTATGTGAATCTTCTGGACGAAGAAGATAAAGAACATCAAAGGATCCTTTGTGAATTGATCCGTACGCTTTATAAAACTGTACCATTATATAGTCTCAAGGGACATACGAGAACAGAAGTGGAAGAAGAAAGCCAAGAAGCAAGATTTCATGTGATTCAGGGTGGTAAAGAGTAAGGAGGAAGCGAATGAGACAGTCAACTGTATTAGTAGTAGATGACGAGAAAGAGATTGCTGACTTTATTGAATTATATTTAAAGAATGAAAATTATAATGTACATAAATTTTACAATGGAAAGGATGCCTTGGCGTGTGTAGAACATGAGAATATTGATCTGGCGATCCTTGATGTGATGCTGCCAGATATTGATGGATTTGAGATTTTAAAACAGATCCGTTTAACACACAATTTCCCTGTGATCATGCTGACAGCGAAAGTATCTTCTATGGATAAGATTAATGGATTGACATTGGGAGCTGATGATTATATTGAGAAACCATTTGAGCCGTTGGAATTGATGGCAAGAGTGAAGGCACAGCTTCGAAGATTTACAAGATACAACGATGGAAGCGGTATGAATCAGGAAGATACACTGGAGATCGCAGGTCTTATCTTAAATCGTGCAACACACCAGTGTACTTATGGAGAAGAAGAAATTACATTGACACCGCTGGAATTTTCAATTTTATGGATTCTGACACAGAACCGTGGGAAGGTTATAAGCTCAGAGAATCTTTTTGAGCAGGTATGGAAAGAAAAGTATTTTAAGAATAACAATAATACAGTTATGGTACATATCAGACATCTCCGTGAGAAGCTGGGAGAGGTCATGGGACACAAAGAATTGATCAAGACAGTCTGGGGAGTTGGATACAAAGTTGAGGAGTAAATACAGAAGTTTAAAGATAAGGATCATACTACAGACATTGGGAATCAGTTTGATCGTTGCATGTATCGGATATTTTGTACTTGATATATTTGTAGATGGTGTATTTCAGGATCCATTTGCCAAAACGGTCGTTTATATATTTGAACGGATCGGGATGGATGAGCTGGAAGCGATCCGTGTATATCGTCTGATCTTTGTACAAAATAAAACAATGATCATTGGTGCTGGATTTTTTGTGCTGCTTTTGTTAAGCTTTTATCTGGGTATGTCAAAATTCACGACATACCTAAGACAGGTTGAAGGCGGGATCCAGATGATCTTAAATGAATCCAAAGACCGCATATTGCTCCCACCAGAGTTGAATCCTTTGGAGAATAAATTAAATGAGATCAAAGGAACGTTGAAAGAACAGAGGCGGATTGCAGAAGAAAGTGAGCAGAGAAAGAATGATATCATCGTCTATCTTGCTCATGATCTGAAGACACCGTTGACGTCGATCATTGCATATTTATCATTGTTAAATGAATCGCCGGATATGTCGGAAGAACAAAGAGCTAAGTATATAGGAATTTCTCTTGAGAAAGCGAAACGTCTTGGAGAACTGATCAATGAGTTCTTTGAAATTACAAGGTATAATCTTCAGAATATTACCTTGGACAAAAAGGAATTTTATCTTTATGTTCTGCTTGAACAGGTGATGGATTCTTTTGCTGCGGTATTTAAGCAGAAAGGATTAGAGTGGAAGATAGAGGTAGATGATAAAATATTAATTTATGGTGATCCGGATAGGCTTGCCAGGGTTTTTGAGAATCTGTTAAGGAATGCAGTATCGTATTGTTATCCGAATTCTCTCATCGAGGTTTATGGAATGATTGATGGAGATAACGCAGAGATTTTAGTCAGGAATCAGGGAAAGACTATACCAGAACATCAATTAAATAACCTGTTTGAGAAATTTTACAGATTAGATGAAGCAAGATCTTCTGAAACTGGCGGGGCAGGTCTTGGACTTGCGATCGCGAAGGAGATCATAGAGCTTCATGATGGAACTATCAAAGCAAAAAGCCAGAATGAGTATACGACATTCATAATACGGCTGCCAAGAAAGAAGGAGGAACAATGAAAAAAGTATATGTCATTGGACATCGCAATCCAGATACAGATTCCATCTGTTCTGCGATCGCATACGCAAACTTAAAGAATCAAGTGGAAGGAAATGGATACGAAGCATATCGTGCCGGTAATATCAACGGCGAAACAAGATATGTATTGGATACATTTGGAATTAAAGATCCAAAATATGTTAGTGATGTAAGACCAAGATTAAAAGACGTAAATTTAAATCTAGTTAAAGGTGCAAAAGCGACAGATTCCCTGAAATCTGCACGTGAAATGATGCAGACAGAGAAGATCGTGTCTCTTCCAGTATTAGATGGAAAGAAAATGATCGGTCTGGTATCCATCAGTGATGTGTTGAAAGCAGATATGGATGTTTATGACAATGAAATCCTTGCCAAAGCAAAAACACCATATAAAAATGTTGTAGAAACATTAGATGGGACACTTCAGGCAGGAGATATCGAAGGATATATCACAGAAGGTAAGTTAACAGTATCTGCCGCAAGTGTTGATACAATGGAAGAATTTGTAACAGCTAAAGATACAGTGATCGTTGCAAACCGTGAAGATGCACAGATTGGTGCGATCCAGACAGGAGTACAGTGTGTTGTAGTATGCATGGGTACAGAAGTTACTGATAAAGTATTAGAACTTGCAAAGGAAAAGAACTGCAGAATCATCACAACACCATATGATACATTTACAGCAAGCCGTTTGATCTGCCAGGCAATGCCAGTATCTTATATCATGGCAACAGATACGATCGTATCTTTCAATGAAACAGATTTTGTAGATGATGTCAAAGAAGAGATGACAAAGAAACGTTTCCGTTACTTCCCTGTATTGAATGCAGATAACGAATTTGTAGGATTTATTTCTAGACGTCGTATCTTAGAATTCAACAAGAAACAGGTAATCTTAGTTGACCATAATGAAGTATCACAGGCAGTCGAAGGATTAGAAGAATGTGAGATCATGGAGATCATCGACCACCACAGAATCGGAAGTGTGGAAACTGTATCACCAGTTTACTTCAGAAATCAGCCAGTTGGATGTACAGGAACGATCGTTGCTCAGATGTACCGTGAACAGGGAATCGAGATTACAAAAGAGATGGCAGGATTAATGTGTTCTGCAATTCTTTCTGATACATTAATGTTCCGTTCTCCAACATGTACACCAGTGGACGAACAGATCGCGAGAGAATTAGCACAGATCGCAGGAATTGATGTAGAAGAACATGCCAAAGCAATGTTCCGTGCAGGAAGTGATTTAAGTGGTAAGACTCCAAACGAGATCTTCTACATGGATTATAAGAAATTTAATGCCGATACAATTGATTTTGGTGTTGGACAGATCACATCCATGGATCAGGGAGAATTAGATGATATCAAAGCATCAATCCTTGAATATATGGATTCTGTGAAAGAAGAACAGGGACTTGATTACGTATTCTTTATGCTAACAAACATCTTAGAGGAAACAACACATCTGCTGATCTGCGGACCAGAAGCTGAGGGAGTGATCGAACGCGGATTTGGTGTAACACCAGAAGATAAAGTTGCAATTCTTCCTGGAGTTATGTCACGTAAGAAACAGATGATCCCTAATCTTTTGAATGCGTTTCAGCAGTAATTTGACATAGTCGTTCAAATGTATATGAGAAAAAATAAATAAGAATAGGAGCCATCCGCCAGAGAATTTATGCTCGCCGGATGGCTCTTCTGTTATTAGTGCTTCTAAAAGAAGTATTGAAAATATGAAATAAGTGCAGTATACTAATAATAAATAAAATATGTGGAATAAACTGTAAAAAATACTTGCCAATATTTGTAAATTAATGTAAACTATAAACATCAATAATCTAGATTAAAGTCAAAGAAGTTCTATATAATTGTAATTCGATTCAGAGAAATTCTATGAATATGCAGTTCTGCAGATAAGATAACCAAATGATAGTTTACAAACAAGGAGTCAGGAATGGGAGAAAAGGATAAGATTGAAAAGTTATTGGAAGATTATTCAGATGTATTTGCAGATATTATCAATGTATTAGTTTATCAAGGAGAAGAAGTAGTTAAACCAGAGGAACTACGGACAACAAATATACGGTCACAATATAAAGCATCAGATGATGTGCTTCATGAAGAAGAGAGAGATACTTTGAAAGAATGGAATAATAAAAAAGGTTTCAAGGTATTATTTGGAATTGAAAATCAGACAATCAAAGATAAAAAGATGCCACTACGTGTAATTGCATACGATGGAGCAAGTTATCGTTCTCAGATGTTAAAGAAAGGTGCAAAAGAATTTTGTAAAGTAATAACACTGATCTTACATTTTGGAGATAATCAATGGAAAGATGATAAAGAACTAAGAGAAGTTATCAATCAAGAAAGTGTGAATGAGGAGCTGTTTCAAAATTATAAATTGAATGTATTTGACATAGCATATCTGACAGAAGAACAAATAAAAATGTTTCAAAGTGACTTTGGAATTATTGCGGATTATTTTGTAAAACGAAGAAAAGGTTATAAAACAATTGAAAATCATAAACCAATCAAACATGTGGATGAAATGTTAAAATTTATGAGAATTTTTGCAGAAGACGAAAGATTTTTGCAATTGGATGTAAAGAAAAATGAGGAAGGAGAAGTTACTATGTGTACAATATTAGATACAGCAATTAATAAAGGAATTGAGCAAGGAATAAGTCAAGGAATAAGTCAAGGAATAACACAAGGTATAGCGCAGGGAAAAATTATAGGGGAAAATGCTACATTACAGTTAGTAAAAATTTTATTAGCTAATAATAAAATTCAAGATATAGATAAGATATACAATGATATACAGTATAGAAATAAATTAATGGAAGAGTATAAAATCTATGAGAGGATATAAAAAAGACCGCCCATCTGGGCGGTTACTTTTCTGAAAAGAGAGGATTAAAAAATATATATGAAAAACTATGTCTTAAGTATACCAAAATCCCCGAGGCATTCAATATACAAAGTATGAACAATTCTAAAGAATTTATAAACAGTTCTAAACAAAATAGGTTTCGACGTTGTTGTACTTTTGACACTTACATCATATGATAATATTTAGCATAAAGACCGCCAGAAGCAATTAGTTCTTCATGTGTTCCTCGTTCTTTGATCGTTTGTCCATCGATAACAAGAATTTCATCTGCATTCTGGATCGTTGATAAACGATGGGCGATCGTGATTGTTGTTCGATTTTCAGACAAGGCGTCCAGACTCTTCTGGATATGCTGCTCGCTTTCATTATCTAATGCGCTGGTAGCTTCATCTAAGATTAAGATTGGCGGGTTCTTTAAGAAAACTCTTGCAATAGAGATTCTTTGCTTCTGACCACCGGATAATCTTGTACCACGTTCTCCAACGAAAGTATCATAGCCATTAGGTAATGTCATAATAAAATCGTGGATATTGGCTTTCTTAGCAGCTTCGACAATTTCATCAAAGGTTGCATCAGGGTTTCCGTAAGCAATATTTTCTTTGACACTGCCGCCAAATAGATAAACATCCTGTTGAACAATACCGATGGAGCTTCTAAGACTTTCTAATTTTATATCCTTGATATTCTGACCACCGATCGTAATCAAACCATCTGTAATATCATAAAATCGAGGCAGCAGAGAACAGATCGTTGTTTTTCCACCACCGGAAGGTCCAACGAGTGCAATGGATTTTCCTGATTTGATCGTGAAATCAATGTGATTTAATACAATCTCATTATCCTCGTAACTAAATGAGACATCATGATAACAGATATCCCCATCAGGATGTTTCATATTAACGGCATCAACAGAATCTGTGATCTCAGGTTCAATATCAATAACAGACTGATAACGGATAAAACCAGACATACCTTTCTGGATCATTTCTGTTAATTCTACAAGAATCTGAATCGGGCTGATAAAGATTCCAATATACAATGCATACATAGCAAGGTCAGCAGCACTCATCTGGCCAAGAGCGATAAAATAACCACCAGCAAGTAAAGTGACAAGATACATCATTCCTTGGAAAAATGTATTTCCACTCTGAAAACTTCCCATAGCACGATAATTATCACGCTTGGAATCTAAAAATGCCTCATTTCCAACACGAAATTTCTCACGTTCAATATCTTCATTTGCAAAAGACTGCACAATACGGATTCCAGCAAGGGAGTCTTGCAAAGAAGCATTGACATCACCAATCTTCCTGCGGTTATCAAGGAAGGTAGCCTGCATCTTACGGTTTTGCTTTGCACTGAAGAAGATCATCAGTAAAACGATCGCAAGAAGAATAATCGCTAATTTCCACTGAATGATAAACAGGAAAATAAAAGATCCAACGATCTTTACAAGAGAGATAAATAAATTCTCAGGGCCGTGATGGGCAGCTTCGGAAATATCAAACAGATCAGAAACAAGACGGCTCATCATTTGTCCGGTGTTATGCTGATCATAATAGGAAAAAGAAAGATTTTCATAATGGTCAAACAGTTTACGGCGCATATCACGTTCCATCTGAGCTCCCATGATATGTCCCTGACAGCTGACATAATATTTACAGAATGCCTGAAAAATATAGCAGATAAATAAAATTCCCCCGATGATCGGAAGAGTCTTAAGGATCATAGAAGCATCCTTAAGAAATAAAGTCTTTGTAAGTGAACGAAGGATCTGTGGATAAGCAAGATCAACCAGACTGATAAATGCTGCACAGATTAGATCAAAAATGAAGACTTTTTTGTAGGGTTTATAATATTGGATGAATTTTTGAAAAGTACTCATTGGTGATAACTCCTTTAAAGAAAAATTTGATTGTATACAAACAACCAGAGACTATCATACACCAATTTTTGAAAAATAAAAAGACCGCTCAATAAAATGAGCGGTTACTTTTCTGAAAAGAGAGGATTAAAAAATATATATGAAAAACTATGTCTTAAGTATACCAAAATCCTCGAAGCATTCAATATACAAAGTATGAACAATTCTAAAGAAAGTATAAACAGTTCTAAAGAAATTGAATATATTCAAACAAAACTTGTTTAAATGAAGTATAAATGATAAAATAATAATAGATAAAATATTATCTATTATTATTAAAAATATGAGATTTTGGATAAAATATTATCTATAAAATGAGGAGAAATAAATGGAACAATTAGTATGGGAAACAGCAGAAGAATTAGATCAGAAACTTGCACAAAGAGTACGAAAGATCAGAAAACGGCGTTCTATTTCTCAGATGAAATTAGCTTCTATGAGTGGTGTAAGTTATGGTTCGATCAAAAGGTTTGAGACAACAGGACAGATTTCATTAATTTCATTAACTAAGATAGCAATGGCATTAGATATTGCAGATGAACTTCGAAATATTTTTACACAAGTGCCATATCGGAATATTCAGGAGGTTATCAATGAGCGAAACTAAAACGTTACAAGTTATGTATGATGAAAAGCTTGTGGGAACACTGGCTATGGCATCAGGGCATAAAGTTGCATTCCAGTATAGTGAGGAATGGTTAGAAGATGGTTTTTCAATCAGCCCATTTTCATTACCTTTAAAAAATCAAGTGTTTGTTCCGCAAAAGGATTATTTTGATGGCCTTTTCGGAGTATTTGCGGACAGTTTGCCAGATAACTGGGGAAGATTATTATTGAATCGATTATTGCGTGCACATAAACAGAATCCAGATAGATTAACTGTTTTGGACCGCTTAGAGATTGTTGGAAAGTCAGGAATGGGAGCAATTACCTATCATCCTGAGCGGACATTGGAACAAACAAATGGAAATACAAACCTGGATGAACTGGCAGAACAATGTCAGAAAATTCTCAATACAGAATATTCAGATAAACTAGATGAATTATATCGCCTTGGAGGAACCAGTGGTGGTGCAAGACCGAAGATCATGACGACAATCGATGAGGAAGAATGGATCATAAAATTTCCAGCTCATGTAGATGGAAAAAATGCAGGGAAAATGGAATATGATTATTCATGTTGTGCGAAAAAAAGTGGGATTACAATGAGTGAAACAAGACTTTTTCCATCAGAACAGTGTGATGGTTATTTTGGAACGAAACGCTTTGATAGAAGAATAGACCAAACAGGAAAAAAAAGAATTCATATGTTAACTGCTGCAGCTCTTTTGGAATTGGACTTCGAGCAGCCAAGTCTTGATTATCATAGTTTAATGAAATTGACAAAGATATTAACAAGAGATAATACGGAGGATATTGAAAATATGTTTCGTAGAATGTGTTTTAACGTTTTTGCACATAATCGAGATGATCATTCAAAGAATTTCACATATTTATATGATGAAGAGAAAGATAGTTGGCGACTAAGCCCAGCATATGATCTAACTTATAGCAGCACATATTATGGAGAACATACCACGACAGTTGACGGGAATGGACGTAATCCTGGAAGAAAGGAAATTTTAACAGTTGGAATTACGTCAGGGATGAAAAAAGAGGTATGTGTGGATATTATGGATCAGATAGAGAAATGTGTAAGAGATATGTTAGGAGAATATTTATGAAATAAAAAGACCGCTCGATATAATGAGCGGTTACTTTTCTGAAAAGAGAGGATTAAAAAATATATATGAAAAACTATGTCTTAAGTATAGCAAAATCCTCGAAGCATTCAATATACAAAGTATGAACAATTCTAAAGAAAGTATAAACAGTTCTAAAGAAATTATTGTAAATGCCAGTTGATCTTAGATATCCATATAATAATTTCTAGTTATCTCATCAGCAATTTTCTCAATATTACCATGCTTGACAGCATAATCAAGAATGCTATATCGTTTGCGAACAGTATTTCCTTCTAAGATGCTTCGATAAAACAAATCATTGTCAATCCCCGCTTCCTGAGGATTTATAGGTGCATTTACATCTCTTAATAGTTGTGTAGTGTATTTTGCAGAGGGAGCCATTTTGAAAACAGATTCAGGAAGAGTGTCTTTCATCTTATCAAAGATTTTGGTAATGATCGGTGTGGCGATTCCAACTTTAATGCCGTGAAGCTCTGGATTTTTGCCAGTTGCAATTACTGCCATTTCCCAGTAGTGACTCAGCATATGTTCTGCACCAGATGCAGGTCTTGAAACTCCGATCAATCCCATGGCAACACCAGTTAAGATCAGAGCCTCAATCAGATAAAAGATGGCATCTTCGTCACGTTTGGCGAGATCAAAGCGGGTATCAACGACTTTATTGATTGCTTTTTGTACAAGCTTTACGATCGTCTCACAATAATATTCGCCGGTGATTTCATGAGAAAGTTTCCAATCGGCCAGAGCTGTAAGTTTTCCGATAATATCTCCATATCCAGCTAGGATCATTTTCATAGGAGCATTTTTCATAATATCGGTATCACCAATGATCGCATATGGAAGTGTTGCAGTGTAAGAAATTTTTCTTCCGCTATTCATTAAAGGAGCACCAGATGAAGCATATCCATCCATGGATGGAGCTGTGCAGACGATAGTGTATGGAATTTTTGTTCTTGATGACATATACTTCGCCATGTCATTTAAAGTTCCAGAGCCAACAGATATGATCATTCCAGTATCAGCAGGAAGTCCCATAAACATTTCACCGACAGCCTTTTCGTCAGGAATTAAAATATTTTCATCGCGCTCGATCATTGTAGAGGATACATCAAAATGATTTCCTTTTAATGTATGGTAAACTTTTTCACCAGCGGCTTTCCAAGTGTTATTATCACTTAAGATGTAGATTTTTTTACGTTTAAAGTCTTCAAGAATAGAAGGAAGCTCTGAAATTACATTACTTCCCATGACAATCTTACGAATATCCAGATGGTGTGTCTTTCCACAACTGCAGTCAAAGCTTATGTTTGCCATTTCATTTATGTTCATATTTAAAATCTCATTCATAATAAAATCCTTTCATAAATAAATCAATAATTTCGTATGACCAGCGGTTATAATATTTTCTGTTTACAGCTTATATATTACCACTTGTAATATAAATGTCAACAAAAACTTGACAAATGAATTACAAATGGTAATATAAAAGTATGACCAACGGTAATATTAAAACGATAAGTAGAAGATTACTTGTCACAAAAAGTAACAAATGGTAAGATTATCACATAATACATTGAAACATGAAGGGAAAGAACGATATGGCAAGAAAAACAGAACTTCTTTATATGAAATTATGTCATCAGTTAATGATTGACTATCAAAATAAGCCATACTATTCTCCACTTCCAGGTGAGCGTGAATTATGTGAGATCTATAAAGTAAGCCGTCCTACTGTAAGGAAAGCGTTGGAAGTATTGGAGAGTGAAGGCTGCATTGTAAGATTTGCGGGGAAAGGTGCATTTTTTATAGGAAATAAACAAGAAGAAAGCGAAGATGAGAATCCGGTTTCTACAAATATAGCATTTTATAATCAGGTAAGGCTTCGAGGAGATTATACAAGAAGTAAAGTTCTGTCACAGAAGGTAGAAACAGCAGATCAAGAAGTTGCAGAAGCACTTCAGATCAGGCAGGGAGACAGGGTGTTTTATCTGGAAAGACTGCGATATATCAACGAAGAATTATGGTCTATTTCTGATGCATATATTACGTATGAAAAATGTCCAGAGTTAATGGAGTATGATTTTACAGAGAGATCTTTGCATAATACATTATCTAATTATGGGCATGTACCATCGAAAGCAAAGAGACATTTGACGATTCGTAAGGCAGACGATTATGAATCTTTTAATCTTGGATTAGAAAAAGATGCACCAGTGTGCGTGGCAAAAACAGTCACGATGGATACGACAGGGAAACCGTTAGAGTATTCCGTGAGCAGAAGCGATGCATATCGTATGTCGATCGAACTTGTGCAGCAAAATAAGATCAAGGCAGACGAAACTGCAGCTTATACCAATATCATGTAATTTAATATTTCCAATTCTTTTTTTGTAGTGGCAAGGCGGTCACAGGTATCAAAGGAAGAAGATATGATAGATAGAATAGATAAGATTAAAACATTTGTATTAGATATGGATGGAACGATTTATCTTGGAAATGAATTATTTCCATTTACAAAAAAGTTTTTAAAAGATGTAGAAGATCAACACAAGAAATATTATTTTTTTACAAACAACTCATCTAAAGATCAGCAGACCTATATTGATAAATTGGAAAAAATGGAGATTGAGATCAAACCGGAACAGATGATGATCTCCAATCATGTTGCAATCAAATATTTGAAAGAATATTACGAAGGGAAAAGACTTTATATTGTGGGAACTCCTTTGTTAAAACATGAATTTGAAACAGCAGGTTTTGTTTTAACGGAAGAAGATCCAGATATTGTATTGCTTGGATTTGATACAACTCTCAATTATGAAAAGTTAAAAAAGGCATGCCAGTATATTCGAAATGGATGCATTTATTTTGGAATGAATGAAGATTTAAACTGTCCAATGGAAGGTGGTACATTTATTCCAGATTGTGGTTCTATGGCAAGATTGATCGAGGCATCAACCGGAAGATTTCCAGAATTCTTTGGAAAACCATCAAAATATACATTAGATTATATTATTAAGGAAACTGGATGTAAGCCAGAAGAGATAGCGATCGTTGGAGATCGTTTATATACTGATATCGCAGTGGCAGATGGAAGTGAGGTTACATCAATCTTGGTATTAAGTGGAGAAAGCAGCCGTGAGGATGTAGAAAAAAGTGATATTAAACCAGACTATATTGTGAAAGATTTAAGTGAGATCATAAGATGATCCAGATATAGATTCGCTATAGTAAAATTCTACAAATATTTTAACATATATGGTATAATCGTATCAGAATATACAGATTTAGAAAGAGAAGAATATATGTTAAATCAACGTCAAATAGAAATATTATTAGAACTCTGTAATCACACAGAAGAATATTTAACAGCTTCATATTTCGCTGACAAGTTAAATGTCAGTTTAAGAACAGTACAAGGAGATATGAAAGCGATCAAGACAGAACTGGAAGAAGAATCCTGCGCACATATTGAGTCGAAAGCATCAAAAGGAAGCTGTATCGTGGTGGAAGATGCAGATGAATTTTCCGCTTTTGTCAATTCATTGTATCAGGAATATACAACGGTTTCATTGAATTATCCAACAAGCAGGATCAGTAAGATTTTGCTACTGTTATTGAGCAGACATCGTGCTGTAACTCTTTCAGAGATGGAAGAGAAGTACTTTGTTTCTAAGTCAACACTGTTAAACGATCTTAAGAAAGTGGAAGAAGTTCTGGATAAATTTCATCTCGAATTAATGCATGGAAGCAATAAAGTTATGGTGGATGGTTTTGAAATCAATAAACGACGATGTCTTGCGGAACAGGATCTTTACCTTGCACATATTAAGAATGAACATGGTATGTCTTATATTGATGAAAGACAATTGGCAAAGATTAAGAATATTCTGACAGAGAAATTTGTAGAACATCAATATCATATTATGGATACAGACTTTAACAATGCGATCCTTTTCTTAAACATTATGATCTGCCGTATGGGAGATGGTTTCTATGTACAGTCAAATGAGTTAGATATCACAGAAAATCTTGGAAAAGAATATGAGATGTCCAAAGATATTTTTGAGAAGATCGGACGAAGATTTTTTATTAAAGTCACAGATGAAGAGATCAAATATTTTGCACTGTATCTAAAAGGTCAGGGAAATAACAGAGATTCAGACACGATCACTCCAGAGATGGATAAATTCATTACAGAAGCATTTGCACAGATCAAAGAAAACTTTGGTGTTGATTTTACAGATAATATCAACTTAAGAATTACACTAGCGCTTCATTGTATGTCATTACAGATTCGAATTAAGTATGACATGCAGATGAAGAATGATATGCTTGATTATATCAGAGAGACATTCCCGATGGGATATGATATCGGAACATATTTTGCTTTCCTTTTATCACAAAAATACGGAAAGAAAGTCAGTGATGATGAGACGGCATTACTGGCAGTACATTTTTACAGCAGTCTGATGGAACTTAATTCAGGTGTTGGAAAGATCAAAATCCTTGTGATCTCATCGTTGAAGAACAGTATGACATTATTATTAAAACAGTCATTACTCAGATGGTTCTCCGACAGAGTATCTGCAGTAGATTTTTGCAATCCAATGGATGTCACAGAAGATATGCTGGATGAATATGATATTTTCCTGACAACAGAGAAGGATGAATTTTTTGAAAAAGGACTTGCAATGTATGTAAATGCATTCCCGAACCAGCATGATTATGCAAATATCAAATTAAATTTAGATGGATTTAAAGATATTGAAGATATTGCAAGAATTTTTTACCCAGAATTATTCTATCAGGTAAAATCTTCAACAAAGAAGGAAGTACTTCAAGGTTTGTGTGATAGAGCAACAAAATATTTTGAAATCGAAGATCTTCATTCGCAAGTACAGCAGAGAGAAGAGATTGGAAGTACATATTTTAGCAAACAGATTGCGGTACCGCATCCGATGTATGCAGTTTCTTCGGATACATTTATATCAGTATGTGTTTCAAAACAGCCGATCGTATGGGATGAAGAGAATAATCAGGTGAATCTTATCATGTTGATGCATATCGGTAAGAATAATACACAGGCATTTCAGTTATGGGATTATATCTCTAAGATTTTTGCGGACAAGACGCTGGTTGAGAAACTTGTGGAAGAGCCGTCTTATGACAAATTTGTGTCATTAATGAAAGAAGCATTAGAAAGCGGATTAAATCAATAAAAAACAGGTTCTGTCAAATGAAAAAGACAGAACCTGTTTTTTAAATTTATAGGAAAGTCCTATAAATTTAAAAATATGGATTATAATAAGAGTGAGGTTAAGTTAAATTATATGGATGATGTGAATTAAGAGTTAATGATCGTAACTAATTCAGCTGCTTTTTCACTTACGTTTTCAACAGCTTCGATACTTAATTCGATAACGCTGCATGCATTATGGTTTGCTTCATAAGCTCTACCAAATGTAGAAACAAATGCTTTTCTAAGATCAGAACCATAATTTACTTTCAATAAGTTAAATTCTCTTGCCTTCTGAATGATATCAAAAGGAATTCCTGATCCACCATGCATGACAAGTGGAACTGGAGAGATTTTTGAAATCTGCTCTAATAATGGAAGATCTACTTTAGGTTCAATATCAAGTCCGTGAACATTTCCAACTGCAACAGCTAATAAGTCACAACCTGTTTGTGAAACGAAGTCAGCAACCATATCCGGATCTGTTTTTGCATCTGCTTCATTTACGATATCTTCTTCTTTTCCCTGTAAGCATCCAAGTTCAGCTTCTACAGGTACATTATAGAAGTGACAGTATTCTACAGCTCTTTTTACCTCTTCGATATTTTCTTCAAATGGAAGATGAGAAGCATCGATCATAATAGAAGTAAATCCAGCATTTACACAAGCTTTTATATCTTCATATGATTTTCCATGATCTAAGTGAAGACCAATCGGAACATCGCTGTCAGCAAGTGCCTTCTTTGTTAAATATACGATAGCTTCAGGATCAGATAATCTTAAGTTATTAGAAGAAATCTGAATATAACCAGGAAGTTTCGCTTTATTTAATCCCTTTGCGATGGCATATGTCATTTCAAGGTTTGTTGTATTAAATGCAGGAAGCATATAATGATGATCCTGCGCATATTTCATAAGATCAAAACCGTTTACTATTTTCATTTTTTTGTCGCAGTTTCTATGATATAGATGAAACTGCTTCCTCCTATTCTATAAAGACAATACATTTTACAATTCATAGATAAGCTGTAGCTACCAAGCTTGTCTTCATTATATACAGAAATGTTTTTCAACGAATTTCATTTATTGCGCAAACCATGGTGCAACAATACCGAAATAGATTGCATGAAGTTTACGCAAAGTATTACGCAGAAATGATGCAGTCAAAAATAAAAAGTGCACAATAAATTGCGTAATATATCATGCAATTCATTTGTGCAGTCTGCGCAAAGTATCATGCAAATGTTTATGAAAAAATACACTTATCACATGCTATACTTTAGTCACATCAAAGATAGCCGAACAAAAAAGGTCAAAAAGAAAAACAACATATAAAGGAGGAAACGTGATGAAAGTAATCGCAGTATCGCATGGAAGCTATTCCAAAGGACTTGTAGACAGTGTGCAGATGCTGGTAGGAGAGCAGGAAAATCTTGTAGCATATGGATTATTTCCAGAACAGACAGTTGCAACATTAACAGAACAATTAGAAAGGGAAGTAAATGATACACCAGAAGGAGAAGAAATCCTTTTCTTAACAGATCTTTTCCATGGAAGTCCGTTTAATGCAGTTGTTTCATTAATGAGAAATCATGAGTTCCATCATATTACAGGAATCAATATTCCGCTGGCAGTTGAAGTTATGATGGGAAGATATGCAGACAAGAGTGCTGAAGAAATCTGCAGAGGAATTATGGAAGCTGCGCCAGACACAGTAAAATATGTAAATGATTTATTTGATGATGAGGAGGAAGAAGAATGAAGAACATTGTATTAGCAAGAGTTGATGACAGGTTGATTCATGGAGAAGTTGTTTCTGTATGGACTCCAAGTTTAAATGTAAACAGAATCATTGTAGTAGATGATGAAGTTGCAGCAGATAAATTTAATAAACGTGTTATCAAAGCATTAGCTCCAAACGGAGTAAAGGTTAATGTATACGGAACAGAAAAAGGGGCAGACATCTTACAGAGAGATTCCAAAGATCCAAATGAAAGAGTTATGATCCTCACAAAAACACCAATTACTTACGACAGAATGGCAGATATGGGATTAAAACTTAGTGATGTAAATCTTGGTGGTATGGGACTTCGTGGAGAAAGAACTCCATTTATCAAAAATGTAGCATGTTCTCCAGATGAAATTACATCGATCAAAAATTTAAGGACCAAGGGTGTTCATGTGTATTATCAGTTAGTACCAGAACAGCAGGTAATTGAAGTTGATGGATATTTAAATGAGTAATGTGATTCAAAGGAGGAAAAAAATATGGAAATGACGATTTTACAGGCAGTGTTATGCGGAGTCGTTTACTGGCTTGCAGTTGGTAACTTGCCTTTCGTAGGACTTTGGTCTTTACAAAGACCATTGGTATGTGGAGCAATCACAGGTTTGATCCTTGGACATCCAGTACAGGGTGCAGTGATCGGAGCAACGATCAACTTGGTTTATTTAGGATTTATGTCAGCTGGAGGAAGTATGCCGGCAGATATGGGGCTTGCAGGGGTATTAGGTACAGCATATGCGATCGTTGGTGGACTTGATACAGATACAGCCTTAGCACTTGCAGTACCGATCGGTATCTTAGGAACGATCGTGTGGGCAGGACGTATGACATTTGACTGCTTTTTCGTACATATGGCAGATAAATACATTGAAGAAGAAAAATATAACAAAATCTGGATTGCAAACGTATTGCTTCCACAGATCTTATGCTTCTGTATGACAGCGATTCCTTGTGCCTTGGCAGCATATTTTGGATCTAGCTATATTCAGGGAATCTTAGCGATGTTAAGTGGTAAAGTTTTAACAGTATTCCAGATCATCGGTGGATTAATGCCTGCATTAGGAATTGCGATCACATTACAGTATATCTTTAAAGGAGAATCCAAAGTATTCTTATTTATCGGATTCTTATTAGCAGTATATTCTAAGTTACCATTATTAACATTAGGTATCATTGCATTATTAGTAGCAGTTGTATACGTACAGGTAACTTCAGCAGTACAGCCAGCAACAGCAGGCGCAGATTATGATGATGAAGATGATGAGGAGGACGATTAAGATGGAAAACAATAAAAAGAAAAGTTTAATCCCGAAGGCCGCCCTGATCAAAGCCTGGCTGATCTGGGAGACATTTCCACAGACATGTTACAACTATGAGAGAATGATGGGACAGGTTGTTGCCCATATGTTCTCAGCGATCATTGGTTTCTTATATAAAGATGACCCTTCAAAACGTAAAGAGGTTATGAAACGTGAGATTGAATTCTTTAACGTACATATCGAATTTGGGTCTTGTATCTTAGGTATGGCAGTCGCATTGGAAGAGCAAAAAGCGATGGGCGAGAATATACCAGGTGAATTTATTACAAACTTAAAGACCTCTTTAATGGGACCTTTAGCTGGTATGGGTGATACGATCTGGCAGGGTGTAGTTATCCCTATCTTATTAGCAGTATGTATCGATTTAACACGTTCCGGAAGTGGAAATGTATGGGGAGCTGTGATCTATGCAGTTGTCATCGTAGTAGCAGCATACGCATTAAGTTACTGGAACTTCATGTTTGGTTACAAAGCCGGAAGTGAAGCGATCATGGACTTCCTTGAAAAAGGAATCCTAAATAAACTGATCAAAGGTGCCTCTATCATGGGTTGTATGGTAATGGGTGGTCTGATTGTTAACTATGTAAAAGCTGTATGTGGATTAAAGATCGTAAGTTCTACAACAACTTACAGCATTCAGACAAACTTCTTAGATCAGGTTTGTCCAAGTATTTTACCATTAGCGGTAACATTATTAGTTTACTATCTGATGAACAAAAAACGTTGGTCTTCCTTAAAGATCATTGGACTGATCGTAGTGATCGGTATCGTTGGTGGTATCACAGGAATCTTAGCATATTAGAAATTACGAGAAGGGAAGCATTTGCTTCCCTTCGATACTAAAAAAGAAAGTGTGGGAGAGCTATGAAAGCAATTATTTTAAATCAGCCAAAAGATTTTTCAATTAAAGAAATCGATAAACCACAGATCAAAGATGATGAAGTATTGATTCGTGTCAAAGCATCTGGAATCTGTACAAATGATGTCAGAGATTTTAATGGAGATTGTAATTACAGTTATCCAAGAATCGGTGGACATGAATATGGTGGAGTGATCGAAGAAATTGGAGCAGCAGTTAATAAAGCACATTTCAAAAAAGGTGATAAAGTTGTTCCATATATCATTGATGATTGTAAAGAATGTTATTATTGCAAACATGGAGATGAAAATATCTGTGAACATCATGCCCATAGTCATATCTTCCATAATCCAGAAGGATTGTCAGGATACGGTGGATTTGGTGAATTTGTCGTTGCAAAAGCAGATGATCTGTTTGTATATGCCAAAGATACACCATTTGAAAAAATGGCATTTACAGAGCCAGTAGCATGTGTGATCAACAGTATTAACCGCACAGATATTAAATTTGGAGATGATGTTGTAGTGATCGGCGGTGGAACTATGGGATTGTTACATGTCATGTTATTAAGACAGAGAGGTGCAAGAGTTATCCTGAGCGAGCCATTAGCAGAAAGAAGAGAAAAAGCATTATCTCTTGGATGTAGTAATGTGATCGATCCAATGGCAGGAGATGCTGTTGAAGCAGTTAAAGCATTGACTGGTGGCAGAGGGGCGAATTTTGTATTCAATACAACAGCAATTCCTGTGATCGCAGGTCAGGCAGTTGAGATGACAGCTCCAACAGGAACAACGATCATGTTTAGCTCTATTCACCCAAATGAGAAAGTACCAGTAGATATGGGAGCTATCCATTCTTATCAAAAAACGATCACAGGAGCAGTCAGTCCAACCGTTCTTTCATTTCATGAGGCGGTTCAGATGATAGGGAAAGGACTTCTTGATCCAACAGTTTTAACAGAGAAAATCTATGATTATCAGGAATTTGATGAAGCGATTAAAACAGCATCAAGACCAGATACCTATAAAGTGATCTTAAAATTTGGAGAGTAAGTTTATGAAGTATTATATTGGAATTGATATAGGAACTTCTTCTGTCAAACTAACATGCATTGATGAAAATGCGAAGGTAGCAGGAGAAAGCAGTAGGGAATATAAAATTGAAGAGCCAAAGTCTGGATGGAAGGAAATTGATCCGGAAAAATGGATCAAAGGGATGGAAGAAGCGTTTGCTGAATTGTTTGAAACAATTGATTCAAAGAAAGTCGAAGCAATTGGTGTAACCGGACAGATGCATACAGTGATTTTTGTTGATAGAGAAGGAAAATCTATTCGTCCAGCACTGATGTGGAATGATACGAGAACAGCGAATCTCATCCCAAAACTTCGAAAAAAAATTCAAATGATCAATGAAGTTTCTTATATCTCCAATATAATTTCCACAGGAAGTCCAGCAGCAAATCTTTTCTGGCTCTCTCAATATGAGGAAGAGAATTTTGCAAAGATTCATAAATTTCTGATTGGACCAGATTATATTGCATATCGCTTAACAGGAAAGATTCAAACAGACTATTGTGAAGCATCAACATCATCCCTTTGTGATCTCAAAACAGGTACATGGTCAGAGGAAATAAGACGATTATTTAAATTTCCGAGAGATATTTATCCAGAGATTAAAGGAACATGCGAAGTTTGCGGAATTGTGACAAAACAGTGGCAGGAAAAATTTCATTTCAAACAAGATGTAAAAGTGCTAACAGGAACAGGAGACAACCCAGCGGCAGCCATCGCAACAGGTTGTTTCGCAAAAGGGTATCCAGTACTTTCTTTAGGTACATCTGGGGTTTTAATGTATCCAAAAAAGAAAATAAACTTTGAAGTTAAAGGAAAGAATATATTATTTTCCATGGATGGAAAGGATGTTTTGATTTTAGTACAAGGTGTGGTACAATCAACAGGGAGCAGTCTTGCCTGGTGGGTGAAAAATACGTTACAGGCAGATGATTTTATGGAAGAAACTACAGGCGTTGATCTCAAACATCTAGGAGAGAATGAATTAATGTTTTACCCTCATCTTGTAGGTGACAAAACAATCTATCAAGATCCTGAATTAAGAGGATCCTTTGTAGGGATTGGAACAGACACAACAAGAAAAGAAATGACGATTGCAGTTATGGAAGGAATTGCATTTGCAGTGAAGCAGCTAGTCAGTGTGATGGGAGTGTCTAAGGAAGAGCTGGCAAGATTGAAAGTAACAGGTGGCGGGTCAAAGAATGAAGTCTGGATGCAGATTCTTGCGGATGTATTAAATACGAAAGTTGAACAGTTGGAAAGTGGAGCTGGAGCAGGTTATGGAATTGCGCTTTGTGCGGCAGCAGCCGGGGATGAGAATCTATCTATGAATGATCTGATCGAGCAGACAGTAAGTATTAAGAATACATTTATCCCAAGACAATATAACAGAGAGCTTTACGAACAGAAATATCAGAAGTATTTAAGAGTCTATGATGCATTAAAGCATATATATCAAGAATGATCGGAGGAAGCAAAATGAGAACTTGTGATGTTTGTCAAAAAACTTTAGGAGTATTTAATAAATTTCGATACGCAGATGGTTATATTTGCAAGGAATGCTATAAGAAAGCAAGTAATCATTTCGCAGAAACCATTGTAAAGAAGAACTTATCTGAGATCAAAGCATTATGCGAAAAGTATGAAGAAACACAGACAGATGAATTTAAGATCACAGGGAAGGTTGGTAATTTCCTTTTGATCGATAAAGAAAATCAAAAAATCTGTCTGCCAAATAATCGTATGGTAAAAAAAGAGGCGGTGCTCCCAGAATTTTATGCGATTGAAGATATTGAACAATGCGAGATTGAAGTAGATCCAAAACAGCCGATTGATGAATTGGAACATAAAGCAGAAAAAAGGCAAGATGGAACAGTGAATTATCTGAAGGTAAAACTTTGGATCACAGGAAGCAAGAAAATTGCTGAGATTTCGTTAATATCAAATCCTGTAAGGATCAAAAGTTATGCATTCAGACAATCACTCCAATTTGCAAAGAAGATTGAACAAGAGATAAAACGTTTGACATCATGTGAAGGGACAGAAGGAGGCGGTCATGAAGCAATTTGATTTTGTAGTGCAAACTTCAGTGGGAATTCACGCAAGACCAGCGATGCAGCTGGTAAATATGACGAAGAAGTTTCAAAGTGATATTAAATTGTCTTATAATGGAAATAGTGCAAATGCAAAGAATATCGTAAGTGTTTTGATGTTACATGCGAATCAGGGTGCAGAAGTGGTATTTTTAATTAATGGACCGGATGAAGAAGAGGCGTATAAACAGTTGCGGAAGTTTTGTAAAACAAACTTATAAAAAAATAATGATCCAGTAAGACAGATCAAAACAAATCTGCATTACTGGATCATTTTCAGATTATAATACAGGATCTTCGCCGTAAGTCCCCATATGATATGTCCATCATATTCATAGAATAAAACCTCATATTCCCCACGTGCCCAAGGGTACTCTCTTCCACCAGGTACTTTATCAAATGGAAAGTTATCTGTTGGATACATAGTTACTTTGTTATAATAACATTTCGGCGGGGTATTCTGAAAGAATGCTAATGGAACAGTGAAAATCTCAGAAACTTCATCATTACTATACTGACCATCATAATTTACTAATTCCCCAAGATAAGGATCGATCCGCAGACCAGCAGGAGATAAAAAGTAATCTAAAGGTCCATATAATTTAATATTAGATTCAGAAATCAGTAATTCTTCACAAGTTTCACGGATCGAAGCCTCCATGGATGTTTCATCACGTTCTCTCCGGCCGCCCGGGAAACAGATTTCCCCAGGCTGTTGTGAGAGTTTATTGGAACGGACTTCAAATAGGATATGGTATCCATCATTTTTCTTGATCAGAGGGATCAGAACGGCAGATACCTTGTCCTTTTCTTGTTCAATTCTTTTTGGAATTCGGGTGTTTAAGTGCTTGAACATAAAAATCTCCTAGAATCTGAAATCACGTTTTCCTTCATGAATATTTTCGATATATTCGGTAGCTTTCTGTTTGACAACAGGATTTGGAATCTTCTCAAGTTCCTGTTTGATCAATACCTCACCTTTGGCTTTGACTTCATCAGAAGCGTAATCTTCTAAGTATTCTTTTAAGGTCATTAAAGCATTAGGTGCACAGCAGTTTGCGATCTGACCGGATTTGACAAGAGTCATGAAACGATCACCAGTACGTCCTTCACGGTAACATGCTGTACAGAAACTTGGAATATGACCAAGATCCATCAGCCATCCGATGATCTCATCTAAGGTACGGTTATCATTTTTCTCAAACTGTGCAGAGTTATCTTCTGGTTTTTCTTTTTCAGCGTATCCACCGACACTTGTAGAAGAAGCACCACTGATCTGGGATACTCCGACTTTTAATACACGTTCTCTTGATTCCTGTGTCTCACGAGTAGATACGATGATCCCTGTATAGGGAACTGCGATACGGAGGATTGCAACAATCTTCTCAAAGATATCATCATTGATTGCATTTTCGAAATCGTCAGGATCAATATCCTCAGCAGGACGGATTCTTGGAACACTGATCGTATGAGGTCCAACACCGAATTTTGCTTCCAGATGTTCTGCATGCATTAACAGACCGGCAAAGTCATAACGATACATATCAAGACCGAATAAAACACCGATACCAACATCATCGATACCAGCTGTCATCGCACGGTCCATAGCTTCTGTATGGTAAGCATAATCATGTTTTGGCCCTGTTGGATGAAGAACTTCGTAACTGTCTTTGTGGTATGTTTCCTGGAATAAAATATATGTTCCGATACCGACATCTTTTAATTTCTTATAATTTTCAATTGTTGTAGCAGCGATGTTTACGTTCACACGACGGATCGCCCCGTTTTTGTGTTTGATGCTGTAAATAGTTTTAATACTCTCTAATACATATTCAATTGGAATATTCACAGGATCTTCTCCTGTTTCAAGAGCCAGTCTCTTATGTCCCATATCCTGAAGAGCGATAACTTCTTTCTTGATCTCTTCCTGAGTTAATTTCTTTCTGCGAATATGTTTGTTCTTATAATGATAAGGACAGTAAGTACATCCGTTGACACAATAGTTTGCAAGATATAATGGAGCAAACATAACGATACGATTTCCATAGAATTCTTCCTTGATCTTGATCGCAAGATCAAAAACTTTCTGGATCAGTTCTTTATCTTCACATGCAAGAAGTACGGAAGCTTCTCTGTGGGAAATACCTTTTAATTTCTTTGCTTTTTCAATGATAGACAGGATCAGTTCCTTATTGTTTTTGTTGGCATCTGCATAAGCAAGTGTATCTTTGATCTCCTGGTCATCAATAAATTCTTCTGCGATACCGGATTCTGGTCTGTACATAGTTTTCTCCTTCTCCTAAATTAGTTAATACGTAATATTTTTATTGCATAGGAGATTTTATCGATATTTTCTATGCAATAAAAAAGCATATTCGGAAATGAATATGCCAGATAGTCGAATAAAAAAGTACGTAAGATCCCCAAGGGAACAGGTACTTTGTAAGCTCAATCTTGGCATCAGGAAATCCTTGGCTTCAGAATGAATATGCACTTATACATTCATTATAAATAAATGAAACAAAAAGTCAATAAAAGAAAAAAAGGGAATGATTAAGATTGTGTTTCCAAGCGTTTCATTGTATAATTTGAGTAATAGGGAAATAGCAATACAATGGGAGAAATAATTGGATATGGAAATACCAAAAGTCGATAGAAAACAAATAGAGAAACTGGCAATAGTTTTAAAGAATTCTCGGATTAAGATATTTGAATATCTTGTGGATGAAGATACACTTGTAGTCTATGATGAAAAATTCCATATCGAGAAAACGATAGCTGGATATATGGACTACATAGACGACAAAAGCAAGATTTATCCAGAAGACCGAGAAAAGGTAAAACAGCTTTATAAGGAAGCAAAAGAAGCAACGATAGAGATCCGTGAGTTTGGGGAAGATGGGGATATTAAATATTCGGTACTCGAGTTTATGAAGATCGTGAATGAAGATGGAAAGCTGACTTTGATAGGAAGTACAAGGGATATCACAGAACAAAGAAAACAAGAGAAGAAGCTCAAAGAAAGAGCGAGGAAAGACTCTTTGACAGGGCTTTATAATCAGGTGTATGGGAAAAAATGTATTAACAAATATCTGAATCATAAGAAGCCTTTCGATTCGTGTGGAATGATCGTATTAGATGTGGATAGTTTTAAATTGGTGAATGACAATTATGGCCATTTATTTGGAGATAAAGTTCTAGCCCGTTTGGCGATGCTGTTGAAAGAAGTATTTAGAGATAACGATAGTATTTTAATGAGAGCTGGTGGGGATGAATTCGTTATTTTTGTAAAAGATATCTTGAACATTGAGTTGGTTAGGAAGAATGTGGAGCTGATGCAGAAGATCAGGAATCTTCAATTCGGGAAGACAGGTTGTACGATCACATGTAGTGCAGGATGTTGTTATCTTCCAGAGAATGTATCAGGTTATACCTATGACCAACTGTTTGAGAATGCGGACATTGCCTTATATAAAGCAAAAGAGCGGGGAAAGAACTGTTATGTTTACTGTGACAGCCTGCAGCATTTTTCATCCATGATCGCTGAACAAGAGAAACAGGAAGAGATGCTGGAAGCAAGATATTTTCAGAATGATATTGTTGCTACAGCTTTTGAAATCTTCGAGAGAACCAGCAATTTTGAAGTGGCGATACATTTATTACTGAAAGTGATCGGAGTTCGTCTGGAACTTGATCGTATCACGATCGTGCAGACAGATATCAAGGCTCGAGAGATATATTCTGATTATCAATGGAACAGAGAAGGAATTCCGAAGGTTTTAGAGACGGTCAGACATTTTGATAAAGAGGATTTTCTCACAGTATTTAATGATTTTGATGAGAATGGGGTGCTTGTTTTACAGCATGATCATATGCAACGATATTCCGAATCAGCAACGAAGATCCTGATACAGGGAGAGGCAAAGACAATCGTAAGTGTTGCAATGTATTGTGAAGGACGCTATACGGGAGCGATCACATATGCTGTGTGTAAGGAGAAGAGAAGCTGGTCAAACGAGATGTTGAAGCAGTTATCCGAAGTAACGAAGATTATCTCCGCACATTTTGCCAAGAATCAGGTGATGAATCATGTCTATCAGGGAGCGATCACACGAATGGAGCATGATACGCTGACAGGTTTGATCTCATTTGCAAGATTTCATGAGGAAGTGGAACGTATCATTCTTGCAAATAAGACAAGTGATTACATGATGATATATATGGATTTTGAAAATTTTAAATATTTTAATTATAAGTATGGATATACTCTAGGAGATCAGGTATTAAAGGATTTTTGCAGTTTCATTATTGGAAAAACAGAAGAAAAACATAATCTGTACTTTACAAGAGTTGTATCGGATCAGTTTTTAATGTTTCGTACAGCTAGCCATGAGAAGGATGAATATCAAGCGATCATTGAAGAAACAGAAAAGATCAATGAAGAATTTATGCTGCGGCAGAAGGAGAAGTTCCCAAAATCCAACGTGGTATTGAGAACAGGAATCTATTATGTGACACCAGAATGCAGGAGCACTTCCTATGCGATCGATGCGGCAAACTATGTGAGACAGAAAGTGAAAGGTGGAGAAAAAGGCAGTGTAAGATTTTATGACGATGAGATGCAGAAACAACGTGAGTTGGAAAATGAGATCGTCAATGATATGAAGGAAGCGATGGAACAAAAACAGTTCAAAGTATATTTTCAGCCCCAATATTCCATAAAAAGTCATGAGATCATAGGTGCGGAAGCATTGGTGCGCTGGGAGAGAGATAACGGAACCGTTTTAAGTCCCAATGCATTTATTCCAGTTTATGAAAATAATGGAAAGATCATAGAACTTGACTTCTATGTCTTTGAGACAGTTGTAGAATTCATTGCAGAGAATCTAAAAGCAGGAAGAGAACAGGTGCCGATATCGATCAATGCATCTAGTCTCCATGCATCTGATCCGCAGACGATCAACACTTATATAAATATTTTGAAGAAATACAGTGTTGATCCAACAATGGTTGAGATTGAACTTACTGAGACAGCAGTTGTGTCTGAATATGAAAGTGTTAGAAAATTATTTGACTCTTTTCAGTTACATGGGATTAAGACAGCGATGGATGATTTTGGAAGCGGATATTCTGTCCTGAATACGATCGTTGATATCCCAGTTGATGTGATCAAGATCGATCGAGGATTTATTACCAGCTGCTTAGAAACAGACCGTGGAATCTATTTCCTGAAACATTTGATCGATATGATTCGAAATCTAGGATATCAGATAATCTGTGAAGGTGTAGAAACAGATGAGCAGATTGAAATATTAAGACAGATCGGTTGTGATGAGATTCAGGGATATTGGTATTCGAAACCATTGAAGATGGAAGACTACAAAGAACTTCTCCAGTCGGAAAAAATTTCCAAGGGGGGGCAAAACACCCAAATAGGCAAAAAGTCCTAAGATATACGTTAGGCAATGAAAATTTGAAAGAGAGGAAAATACAATGAGTGGCAGAAAGAGCCAAGAATTAGAAGGAATTACGTTATTAGGAAACCAGAAAACAAAATACCCAGATGATTATGCACCGGAGGTGTTAGAAACATTTGAGAATAAACATCCAGAGAATGATTATTTTGTCAAATTTAATGCACCAGAATTCACAAGTCTATGTCCGATCACAGGACAGCCGGATTTTGCAACGATCTACATTTCTTATGTGCCAGGAGAGCGCATGGTAGAAAGTAAATCATTAAAATTGTATTTATACAGCTTCCGAAATCATGGAGATTTTCACGAAGACTGCATGAATATCATTATGAAAGATCTGATCAAGCTGATGGATCCAAAATACATTGAAGTATGGGGTAAATTCACTCCAAGAGGAGGAATCTCCATTGATCCATACTGCAACTACGGAAGACCAGGAACAAAATGGGAAGATGTTGCATGGAACAGACTTTCAAATCATGATCTTTATCCAGAGAAGGTGGATAATAGATAAGTAATCACATACGAAAAAAGTAATCACATACGAAAAGGAGGAAAAAGTATGGGAAAGAATTTGAAAAAAGTAATATTTAGTGTTTTATTGCTGGCAGCAGTGATCATTGTATCGCCTAAGGATGCAAAGGCAGCAGGAAAGGTATGGATGGCTGGATTTAATGATAACAGCATTACGATTCAGTGGACTCCACAGAGTTTGAATGGATATAGAGTGGATGGCTATTATCTTGAGAAAATTGGAACGCAGGAAATGATCTGGCAGGGTTCTGCAGATACAACGCAGGTAACAGTTCAGGCAACAAAAGGATATTCAGGATATATAAGACTGGGATACAGACTTACAAGTCTTGCCACAGGAAAAACATATAACTGGTCAGTTGACAGTGTTTATGTTAACACAACGCCTGCCGATGTAGCGAAGAATAATTTTGGGATCACAGCAGCATACGCTAATATTAAGAAGGTAGCATTTAAGGTTAATAAACCTGAGATGGCAACAGGAGTACAGCTGGAAGTATATAATGCAAAGAATAAAAGAGTACTGTCTAAGACATCAACATCTATGGGTTATGAGTCTATGAATGTGTCAAAAGATATGGCGTATAAATATCGTGCAAGATACTACTATACAAACAGAAGTAATAATCAGACATACTATGGAAGATGGAGCAACTATCGCTACTTCGCAATGCCATCTATTTCAGGAAAGACAACAAACAAGAAAAAAGGGATCAAAGTAGTTCTGAAAAAGGGAACAGGAATTAAACAGTATACAGTTTCTGTATCAAAGAACTCAAAATCTGGATTTAAAAAAGTAAAAACAGTCAAGGTTTCTAAGAAGAAGAGCTACTCTTTCCAGATCACAAAAAACGGAAAGAAAAAATTTAAAAAAGGAACATATTATGTTCAGGTGACTCCAAAAGTTAAATTTGGAAACAAAACATATTCCAGTGACGTATCAACTGTAGCAAGTGCATATGTATACAAATAAGGAGATGTAATATGGTTAAAAACTTTTTAAAGAGAACGTTATGTATAGCGTTGTCATTTGCAATGATGACAGGGACTGTAATGGTAGGAGCAAAAACAAAAACAGAAAGTATTCACAGCAAACTTCCTGCAATCACAGCATCACAAAGAGTAAGAGCAAAACAGGCAAAAGCATCTGCAGAGGCAGTGCAGTTAAATGCAACGAATGTTTACACGCTGTCTGATTTTGATACGCTGTCAAATAAATGGCAGGCAAATCAGGAAATGATGTTGTATCAAGGATATAGTGATGCAAATGAATATGTGAAAGTTGGAACAATTCGTGTAGGAATTGATGGAACGGTTGTTATCCCATATGCAACAAAGGTCGCAGGAGTAGATGGTGGACGTTTAAAACTGTGTTATAATGGGAATCCGGCTATGACACTTTCACAGACGAATAATGGAAAAATGATCTGGGCTGGTGCAGTCAAAGCAGGAACATATGCATTATACCTTGAAACAGCATGTGAGAATGCAAATACACCAGTGGTTGCAGCATTTGGAGCAGCAGTGATATCAAGCCAGAATAACAGAACTTTTGGCGGAAATAATGTAATCGCTAGTGCAAGTACTGGAGCAGCTACATATCAGCAGTTTAAAGTATCCAAAAGAGGAGTTGCAGCGATCGCAGTTTATAAAGAAAATGCAGCGGGAAATGTTTCTAGTGTTATCTATTCTGTCCAGAAATTAAGTGGAAAGACATGGAAAACTGTAGCAACCGGATTAGCGGGTGTAGCAAAAAATAGCTATGTAGTAACAACAGGACTTGCTGCAGGGACTTATCGTGTCGTTGCAAATGCGGCATCTGGAGAGATCCTTTATTTCATCAATGCAAATCAAAAAGCATCTGACAGTTATGGAACATCTAAGAAAAAAGCAAAAGAGATCAAGCGTAAGAAATCCAAGAAGCAGGTATTCTTGTCTAATGAAAGTACAAGTAAAACACACTGGTATAAGATCAAAGTTAAGAAGACTGGAATGACATATATCGATATCACAGGACTTGGAAATAAAAGCAAGATTTCTGTAACAGTCACAGGAGCAGCAAGATTAAAAAATAAAACAATATCAAAAGGTTTCCGTATCTATGGAAAGGCAAAAAAAGGAACTTACTATATTAAGATCAAAAAAGGATCCAAAGGTACAAGTGGATATCAGGTAAAATACACTAAATAATAATTCCTTCATATTTGTTTATACTTTCTTTAGAAATGTTTAGAAACAGAATATTGAATGAAGAGAGGATCCTGATATAATAAAGACATAGTTTTTCATATATATTTTTAATCCTCTCTTTTTGAAAATAAGTACCGTATCAGCCGAGCTGTTGATGCGGTATTATTTCGTTTTAATATGTAAAGAAACAAGATTGTATTGTAAAAAAAACGAAAAATCTATTGACGGACCAACATATGGATGATATGATAAACACGCTAGACTTTAGCGTTGGAAGAAGGTCTTTTTTTTATGCCTTATTTTAATTAAACAACAAACAAAATGGAGGTGGAAGTTGTGCGCACAAGAGTAACATTAGAATGTACAGAATGTAAACAGCGTAATTACAACATGACAAAGGATAAGAAAACACATCCTGAACGCATGGAAACAAAGAAATACTGCAAATTCTGTAAAACTCACACATTACACAAAGAAACAAAATAATTTCCGGTAATTCCCTTTGAGAGAAAAGGAAGTGAAAACATGGAGAAAACTAACAAAGCAAAGAAACCAAGTTGGTTCAAAGAGTTAAAAGCTGAATTTAACAGAATTATCTGGCCAACGAAAGAAAGAATTGCAAAAGAAACAGCAGTTGTAGTGATCTGTGCTATTATTATCGGAGTCATTGTTGCAGTTCTTGATGTTGGAATCCAGTATGGAATTCAGACATTGGTTGGATAGAAGTAAGGAGATTTTATGGCAGAGGCAAATTGGTATGTTGTTCACACCTACTCAGGTTATGAGAATAAAGTAAAAGTGGATATTGAGAAAACCATCGAGAACCGTAAGCTTCAGGATGAGATCTTGGAAGTCCGCGTACCACTTGAAGACGTGGTAGAGATGAGAAACGGTGTGAAGAAACAAGTTTCAAGAAAAATGTTCCCAGGTTATGTTCTGATCCATATGATCATGAACGACGACACATGGTATGTGGTTCGTAACACAAGAGGTGTTACAGGATTCGTAGGACCTGGATCAAAACCAGTACCGCTGACTCCTGCAGAGATGAAACCATTAGGAATCCAGATTGGAGGAGAACAGCAAGAAACACCAGCAAGAGAGAAGATTGAACTTGATATCGAAGTTGGTGATATGATCGTTGTGACTTCCGGTGCTTGGGAAGGAACAACAAGTGCGGTTACTGCAATCAATGAAAGCAAACAGACAGTAACTATTGAAGTCGAGATGTTCGGAAGAGCAACTTCAGTAGAAATTGATTTCTTAGATATTAAGAAAGCGTAACGAAGAATAAGAATAGAGAATCTTATTTGAAACAAAGTGGGAGGGCTATCCCGTAATTACCACAATAATCAGGAGGTTAACGATTATGGCAAAGAAAGTAGAAGGTTATATCAAACTTCAGATTCCAGCAGGAAAGGCAACACCAGCACCACCCGTTGGACCAGCACTTGGACAGCACGGAGTAAACATTGTACAGTTTACAAAAGAATTTAACGCAAGAACAGCTGATCAGGGAGACATGATCATCCCTGTAGTAATCACTGTATATCAGGATAGAAGCTTCAGCTTCATCACAAAGACTCCACCAGCAGCAGTTTTATTAAAGAAAGCTTGCAAAATCCAGTCTGGATCAGGAGAACCTAACAGAACTAAAGTAGCTACTATTTCTAAAGCAGATCTTCAGCAGATCGCTGAAACAAAGATGAAAGACTTAAACGCAGCTTCTATCGAAGCAGCAATGAGCATGATCGCCGGTACTGCAAGAAGTATGGGAATCACAGTAGAAGAGTAGTCACAAATTTGAAACGAAAGTGGGAGGGTGAACTCCCGATATTACCACAGGAGGTATTTTAGAATGAAAAAAGGTAAGAGATACGCAGAGCTTACAAAATTAGTGGACAGAACAAACAATTATGATCCACAGGAAGCAGTTGCTTTAGTAAAAAAATTAGCAAACGCTAAATTTGACGAAACAATCGAAGCACATATCCGTCTTGGTGTAGATGGACGTCAGGCAGACCAGCAGATCCGTGGAGCAGTTGTACTTCCACACGGAACTGGTAAAGAAGTTAAAGTTCTTGTATTCGCTAAAGATGCAAAAGCTGAAGAAGCGAAAGCAGCAGGAGCAGAATTCGTAGGAGCAGAAGAATTAATTCCTAAGATCCAGAAAGAAAACTGGTATGACTTCGACGTAGTAGTAGCTACTCCAGACATGATGGGTGTAGTAGGTCGTTTAGGACGTGACTTAGGACCTAAAGGTTTAATGCCTAACCCTAAAGCCGGAACTGTAACAATGGACGTTGCGAATGCCATTAAAGAAATCAAAGCAGGTAAGATCGAATATAGATTAGATAAATCCAACATCATTCATGTACCAGTTGGAAAAGCTTCTTTCACAGAAGAACAGTTAGCGGACAACTTCCAGACGTTAATCGATGCAATCGTAAAAGCAAAACCTGCAGCAGCAAAAGGTCAGTATTTTAGAAACGTAACAATTACTTCTACAATGGGACCTGGAGTGAAAATTGATACAACAAAATTTGCTTAATATTTAACTTTAAGCGGGGTCAGTCTCATGTAGTCTGACCCCAGATTTATGCAAAATCCTATGTTGCCATATGGGAATTGCATAAAAATAAAAACATTTCAAAAAAAGTAAAAAAACATTTGACATATATATAAATGTCGTGTATTATATGTAAAGTATTACTGCCGAAGACAGCAGGTGCCGCAAGGCGCAACGTAGAACAACCTGCCGAGGAGAGTATTAGTGAATATGCTAATTAACACTCTATGTCTGTGCGGATATAGAGTTTTCTTTTTATATGTGCGGTGGTACACAAAATAAATCAAGGAGGTGCACCATTTCAATGGCAAAAGTTGAGTTAAAACAACCAGTAGTAAACGAAATTAAAGAATTACTTACAGATGCTCAGTCAGCAGTATTAGTTTCTTACCGCGGAATCACTGTAGAACAGGATACAGCAATGCGTAAAGAATTAAGAGAAGCTGATGTAGAATACAAAGTATATAAGAATACAATGATTCGTTTTGCAATCCAGGGAACAGAATTTGAAGCATTAGCTGATGATTTAAAAGGACCTACAGCAATCGCTGTTTCTAAAACAGATGCTACAGCTCCTGCAAGAATCCTTGCAAAACACGCTAAGAACATCGAAGTATTAGAAATGAAATCTGGTGTTGTAGAAGGAACATTCTATGACAAAGATGGTATCCAGGTTATCGCAAGCATCCCATCAAGAGACGAATTACTTGCGAAATTCCTTGGAAGCATTCAGTCCCCAATTACAAACTTTGCTCGTGTTATTAAGCAGATCGCTGAAAAAGACGGAGAAGGGGCTGCAGCTGAGTAAGATCAGTTATCAGTAAATTTAAAATATTAGGAGGAAATTATAATGACAACTCAGGAAATTATTGAAGTTATCAAAGGTTTATCAGTATTAGAATTAAACGATTTAGTAAAAGCTTGTGAAGAAGAATTTGGAGTATCTGCAGCAGCAGGTGTTGTAGTAGCAGCAGCTGGAGCTGAAGGTGGAGCAGAAGAAAAAGACGAATTCGACGTAGAATTAACAGAAGTTGGTGGAGCTAAAGTTAAAGTCATCAAAGCTGTTCGTGAAGTAACAGGATTAGGATTAAAAGAAGCTAAAGAATTAGTTGATGGAGCTCCTAAAGTAATTAAAGAAGGTGCATCTAAAGCAGAAGCTGAAGACATCAAAGCTAAATTAGAAGAACAGGGAGCTAAAGTAACTCTTAAATAATTAAGAGATTTACTCCAGTAGATTTTCTATAAAGTATATGAAACTGTCACATTGGTGGAAACTAGTGTGGCAGTTTTTTACTTTATATGGATCATAAGAAACTTCGATGGAATCCTCTATGAAATAAAATATTTCTAAGCTTTTATAATCGTATATTTGATGATAGAATAGGAGAGTAAAATCATACGAAAGGAGTATTCGACAATTATGAAATTAGTAATTATTGAACCACTAGGTGTGGAAGAAGAGAAATTGATGGAAGTCGCACATAAAGCATTGCCAGATTCTGTCGAGATCGTATCTTACCAGACCAAAGTAACTGACACAGAAAGCCTGATCGAACGTGGAAAGGATGCGGACATTATTATGGTTGCAAACCTGCCATTGAATGCTGAAGTCATCAAAGGCTGCAAAAACCTTAAGATGCTGGCGGTAGCATTTACAGGGATCGATCATATTGCTATGGCTGCATGCAAAGAACAGGGGATTACAGTATGCAACTGTGCAGGCTATTCAAATGCTGCAGTTTCAGATCTTGTCTTTGGACTTTTGATTTCACTGTATCGAAATATCATTTCCTGCGATCAGGTAGTCCGAGAAGAAGGAACCAAGGATGGTCTGGTTGGCTTTGAACTGGAAGGAAAGAAATTCGGTGTGATCGGAACCGGAGCGATCGGAACCAGAGTTGCGAAGATCGCCCAGGCATTTGGATGTGAAGTTTACGCATATTCAAGGACAGTAAAAGATCTTCCAGGAATTCAATTTGTAGGGTTAGAAGAACTTTTATATAATTGTGATATCATTTCATTGCATGTACCTTTAAATGAATCAACAAAAGGTTTGATCGGTAAAGATGAAATCGCATTGATGAAACCAGATGCAGTTTTGATCAACACGGCAAGAGGTCCGGTTGTTGATAGTGAAGCATTAGCTGAAGCACTCAATAACGGTAAGATTGCAGGAGCAGCCGTTGATGTCTTTGAGAATGAACCGCCGGTATCAAAAGATCATCCACTCTTACATGCAAAGAATCTGATCGCGACACCACACGTTGCATTTGCAACAAAAGAAGCATTGGTAAAACGTGCGATCATTGATTTTGATAATGTGAAATGTTGGATGGAAGGAAAACCAGTCAATGTAATGAATTAAATTTTATAAATAGTCGAATATACATTAAGAGAAACAAGATAAATGGGGAGAAATAAAGTGAAAAAAGTGATGAAAAAGCTGTGCGTATGTACGCTTTCAGCTCTTATAGGAATGTTATCGATTCAGATTATGCCCGTATCAGCAGCAAGTAAGACTGGCATGGGAAAGATAACGAATAAGATAAACAAAGCAGGGTATAATTTATGGGGCGGATACGATTCACCGGAAGAAGCAGCAACATATGATATTGATTTCTATGATTCTGGCATCAATGTAGGTGTTGCTGTTGGCGGAAATATTTCATTAAAATATAACGATTCTTATGATTATGGAGATAACCTGAAATATAACTGGCAGATCGTCAATGGAAATGATCATATTGCGATGGAGGTATCAGCAGATCAGAAGACTGCAAGGATTACAGGAAGATCCATAGGAGATGCAACAGTCCGATTAAATATCATAACAGATGAAGGAACAGAATATCAAAGTATTGAAACAAAAGAAATGCATATCCAGATTTCCAATCCGAGATTAAAGAATAACAAACTTGCAACGGTTCTTTATAACGAAGGGAAAGTTGAATTAGAAGGCAACTCGGCGAATGGACAAGAACGCATTATCTATCGAGCAGATGACAACCATAATTTTTATGTATCGGATGATGGGACATTTTACGGATATGCAAAACAAACCAGAAAGATATACGTATATGTAGATGGAATTTGTCTGGAAGCAGCTGTAAAGTGCACAGATCCACAATATAGAGCCAGTTGTATTCTGAAAAAAGGGCAAAAAGTATCTTACAAAGTATCAGGAGCCAGCGGATATACACCAGTTACATATAAAGTTGGAAATACAAAATATGCATCTGTATCATCAAATGGATTAACAAAAGGAAAAAAATACGGAAGGACAACCTTAACGATCAGTGCTGATAATGCGAGTGTATCTTTTAATATTTATATCTTAAAATCCAAAGTATACAAAGGAGTCAGTAAAGCTCAAGCGATCTGTAAGACAAAACCAAGATACAGTCAGGCAAAACGAATGCGGAAAGGTTGTGTAGACTGCAGTTCTTTTGTGTGGAAATCTTATAAACCATATGGTGTGAATTTTGGAAGTAAGAGCTATGCACCAACAGCTGCAGATATTGCTAAATGGTGTGTAAAAAAGAAGAAATTATTAAAACTTTCTACATATAACGGAAAATCAGACAGATTACTTCCGGGAGATCTAATCTTTTACCGTAAACGAAGTGGAAAGAATGGAAGATATAAAAATATCGACCATATCGCCATGTATGTTGGAAATGACACGATCGTACATGCAGATGGAAGCAGTGTGTCTTACAGCTATCCATGGTACCGCAAAGTTGCAGCAATCGCCAGACCAGTAAAATAAAAGAAAAATATAAAGATAAAGAAGTACAAAAGGCAGATAACAAGGATACAAAATTCTTGCTATCTGCCTTTTAGGATGGTACAATATTGATGTAACTGAAATGGGAGCTTAAAAGGTGATACCTTAGCTGAGAGGAAACGAGAGTTTCGACCATGGACCTGATACGGATAATGCCGTCGTAGGGATTTGGATGCTATGAATACAAGACGAACTGTAAAGCAGCATCACAGGCTTTTTAAAGTTTGTCTTTTTTTATCTCAACAAGACAGAATGATGATAAAATAAACAAAACCGAATAAGAGTCTCCCAAAATCTTATATTTTGGAGGTTTTCAATCATGAAGTACACAACACAGATGAATGCAGCAAGACAGGGAATTGTAACGAAAGAGATGGAAGCAGTTGCTGCCTATGAAGGAATTGACGTGAAAGGCCTTATGGCAGAAGTTGCAGCTGGAACTATTGTCATCCCTGCAAACAAGAACCACAAGTGTTTAAAGCCATTTGGAATCGGGAATTCTTTGAAGACAAAGATCAATGTAAACCTTGGAACATCCAGAGACTGTCTAAACTTAGATGTTGAGATGGAGAAAGTTAATAAAGCCGTAGAGATGGGTGCAGAAGCTATCATGGATCTTTCTTCTTTTGGACATACTCATGTATTTCGTAAGAAACTTGTCAATGAATGTCCAGCAATCCTTGGTACCGTACCTATTTACGATGCGATTGTTTATTACAATAAAGCATTAAAGGATATCACATCTCGTGAATGGATCGATGTTTTTAAGATGCATGCAGAAGATGGTGTAGATTTTATGACGATCCATTGTGGGATCAACCGAAACACAGCGGAACGTTTTAAGGCAATGAAACGTAAGATGAACATTGTGTCTCGTGGTGGTTCTCTGATCTTTGCATGGATGGAAGCAACAGGCAATGAGAATCCATTCTTCGAATACTATGATGAAATCCTTGATATCTGTAACGAATATGATGTAACGCTAAGCCTTGGCGATGCATGTCGTCCAGGATGCCTTGCTGATGCAAGTGACATTTCACAGATCGAAGAATTAGTAACATTAGGAGAATTAACAGCACGTGCATGGAAGAAGGATGTACAGGTTATGATCGAAGGACCTGGACATATGCCAATGGATCAGATTCAGGCGAATATGAAGATCCAGCAGACGCTCTGTCATGGAGCACCATTTTATGTTCTTGGACCTCTGGTAACAGATATTGCACCTGGATATGACCATATCACATCTGCAATTGGTGGAGCAATCGCTGCAGCTTCTGGAGCAAGCTTCTTATGTTATGTAACACCAGCAGAACATCTGCGTCTTCCAAATGTCGATGATGTGAAAGAAGGAATCATGGCTTCCAAGATCGCAGCACATGCAGCAGATATTGCCAAAGGTGTAAAAGGCGCTATGGATTGGGATAACCAGATGGCAGCTGCGAGACAGAAACTTGACTGGGAGAAACAGTTCGAACTTGCTCTTGATCCTGAAAAGGCAAGAAGATACCGTGCAGAATCAACACCAGAGAGAGAAGATACATGTACAATGTGTGGAAAGATGTGTTCTGTACGTAATATGAATGCCGTCCTTGCCGGAGAAGATGTGGACGTCATCTAAATAGAATTCAGCATCCAGGCTGGGAATCCTGCCATGCAGGATTCATATCTAAGATCTCCGGCAGAGCCAGATACATATCCTTACGTATCTGAATATATATGAAAGAAGGTACTTAATATTATGAGTAATGAAAGAAGTGGATTCTCGAGCCGTTTAGGATTCGTTCTTGCAACGGCTGGGTCTGCCGTAGGTCTTGGAAACATCTGGAGATTTCCATATCTTGCAGCCAAGTATGGCGGAGGAACATTTTTATTAACTTATCTGATCCTTACATTAACATTTGGATTTTCACTGATGATCACAGAAGTTGCCCTTGGAAGAAAGGCAGGAACCAGTGCGATCCGTGCATTTGGACACTTTAGCAAGAAGCATACATTTATCGGATATCTTACAACGATCATTCCGTTTATTATCTTCCCGTACTACTGTGTTATCGGTGGATGGGTTACAAAATATGCACTGATATCGCTTCAGGGAGGGATTCATAATGCCGCCTCTGATACATTCTTTACAGGGTTTATCAGCAAATCAGCGGAACCTATGATCTGTGTTCTTGTTTTCCTGATCGCTACAACAGTGGTTGTTGCAGGAGGAGTCAAAGGCGGAGTGGAACGTGTCAGCACGATCATGATGCCAGTTTTGATCGTCTTGTTGATCGGAGTCTCTTTATTCTGTATCACAAGACCAGGGGCGATGGCTGGAGTTGCATATTATTTAAAACCAAGTTTAAAAGGATTTGGTCCGACAACGATCTTAGCTGCACTTGGACAGTTATTTTATTCGATGTCCCTTGCTATGGGTATTATGATCACATTCGGATCATATATGCCAAAGAAAGCTGACCTTGAGAAATCAGTCACACAGGTTGAGATTTTTGATACAGGGGTTGCTTTCCTTGCAGGACTTATGATCGTACCAGCTGTGTTTGTATTCTCAAACGGAGATTCATCCATGCTTGCAAAAGGTCCGTCTTTGATGTTTGTGATGCTTCCAAAAGTATTTAACAGTATGGCTTTTTCAAGTGTTATTGCAGCAGTATTCTTTATTTTAGTGTTACTTGCAGCACTTACCTCTTCCATTTCGCTGCTTGAGACACTCGTAGCAGTTCTGATGGATAAGTTCCATATGAAACGAGGAACTGCATGTATTACAATGTTTATCATTGCTCTGTTACTAGCAGTTCCATCATCTTTAGGATTTGGAGCATGGAGCAATATTACGATTTTAGGATTTGACTTCCTTGATTTCTTTGATTTCATCAGTAACAGTGTATTAATGCCGATCGCAGCATTCTTAACATGTTTATTTGTCGGTTATATCATCAAGCCAAAAGTAATTGTTGATGAAGTTGAAAGCTCTGGGGAATTTAAGAGAAAATCACTATTCCTTATTATGGTTAAGTATATTGCACCAATCTGCATTGTTGCGATCTTAGTGTTCTCAGTACTTGAAGGATTAGGATTTATTACAGTTTAATACAGAAGATATAGAAACGCACAGATGACTACTTAACATTTTGTGCGTTTCTGTTTTATTAGGAGGGAAGTATGATTACAGCAGTGATTTTTGATATGGACGGTGTGATCGCTGATTCAGAATATTTTAATGTCAAAGCAAAACATCTCATCTTAAAACGAGCAGGTATTGAAGTTGACTGGCATTACCATGATAAGTTTTTGGGTACAACACATGAATATATGTGGACAGAGATGAAGAAAGAATTTGAAAGTCTTGATAAAGAAGTTCTATATTATATAGATCAGTGGGTCAAAACCAGAAAAGAGTTGATCGACCAGGAAGGACTAAAGCCGATGCCGGGGGTTGTTGATCTGATCCGTACATTAAAGGAAAAAGGATTTCATCTGGCAGTAGCATCGTCTTCATTGAAAGAAGATATCATGACAAATATGAATACGTTTGGAATTACAGACTGCTTTGAAGCATTTATAAGCGGTTCCGAATGTGAAAACGGAAAGCCGGATCCAGAAATCTTTCAAAAGGCGGCTGAGGCAATTGGACAGAAGGCGGCAAACTGTATCGTGGTCGAAGATTCCGAAGCAGGAGTAAAGGCAGCCAAATCTGCCAAAATGAAATGCATTGGATATGCACCAGAAGGAGCGATCAAACAAGATCTCCATCAGGCAGATACAGTGGTGAAGGAATTTTCAGATAAACTTATAGAATATATTATGGGAAATAAGTAAATAAAAAATAGACAGCGTTCTTATGAAAAAGAGCGCTGTCTATTTTTTTATAAAAACTTTCTCGTAAAAAGATTTACGAATGTAGAGTCGATCGTGGTGGTTTCTGCCAAAGCCTCTTTTTCCTTTTGTCAGTATATAATAGTGACAAAAAGTGAAAATGAACAATATAATGAAAAAATGTTCACTTTGTATTGACATAAGAACAAAACAGATATATAATAATACTAGAAAGAACGAAAGAACAGTATAGTGAAATAATGTTCACAACCATGCATTAAAGGAGAAAAAACGTGAAATGTTATAAGCCAGAGAAAGTAAATAAAGATCTGCCAGGAATAATTTTATTAAGCCATGGGCCATTTGCAGTTTCATTAGTTGATACAGCGAAGATGCTGTTTGGTGAGAGTGAGAACATTGCAGCATATTCCTTAGAACCAGGAGATGATATTGACAAATATAGAGAGGCATTTGTAGAAACGATCAATGAATTTCCAGAAGGAAGCATGATCTTGGTCGATCTGTTCGGCGGAACTCCTTGTAATCAGGTAATGCGTCATATTCAGGAGACAGAGAAGCCACTGGAAGTTGTTGGAGGAATGAATCTTCCAATGTTAGTGAATGCAGTACTTGCAAGAGAGGGAATATCAGGAAAAGACTTTAGTTTAGATACAGTAGAGAATGGTAAGAATGGGATTTTCAGAGTTGATACCGAAGGTTTCCTAAGTGACGATGACGATGAAGATGACGAATAAAGAAACTTTTTGAAATGTTGAAGAGTGAAAGGAGAAAAAGCATATGGCAAAGAGTTTAGCAGTAAGAGTGGATGACAGACTGATCCACGGGCAGGTAGTAACACAGTGGGTAAAAGTGTTTAAGGCACAGAAGATTGTCGTAATTGACAATAACGTGGCGAAAGACAAGATGCAGAAAAATGTATTAAAATTCGCAGCACCACCAGAGATCAAAGTAAGTATTTTCTCAGTTGATAAGGCTGTTGAGATCTGGGAGAAGAATCAATTTGGAAACTTAAATGTGTTCGTACTGTTTAAAGATGTAAAACAGATCAAAGAATTAGCAGACAAAGGTGTGAAATTTGATGAGATCACATTAGGTAATATGTCTATTATCGGAGATCGTAAACAGATCTATAAATCTACAGGATTTACAGAAGAAGAGGCACAGACATTATTTGATCTTGAGAAAGATGGTGTGAAATTATATTTCCAGACACAGCCTACAGATAAAAAGGAATCTCTGGATATGGTCAAAAAGACATTTCCAAATGTTCAATAAATATATGAAAAGCTAAGGAGGATGAAAACATGACAATTAGTTTAACACAGGCAATATTGCTTGGACTGTTCTGTGGTATTGCAAAATGCTGTATTCCATATACAGCGGGAGCATTTATGTATAATACGGTCATTTTTAATGCAGTGATCGTTGGAGCGGTTCTTGGTGATATGCCACATGCAATGATGATCGGGGCATCATTACAGCTGATTTATTTAGGCGTTATCGCTGCTGGTGGAAACCAGCCTACAGACCCATGTCTTGCGGCTTACGTTGCAATACCAGTTGCAATGGCATCAGGACTTAACACGAATGCCGCAGTTGCACTTGCAGTTCCAGTAGGGCTTTTAGGAGTTCAGATTTCGAACTTGCTTTATCTGGCGGCAGGGTTCTTTGCACAAAAAGCAGATGTTTACGCAGAAAAAGGTGATGCAAAAGGAATGATCGGATGGTCTATCGTTGGTGTGGGACTTATGAGATTGATATGCTTTGCTTCACTGCTCACAGTTGCATTATACTTCGGAAGTGGTGCACTACAGGGTGTTTTAGATGATATCCCTAAATTTGTAACAAACGGTCTGACAGCTATGGGAGCATGCTTGCCAGCGGTAGGTTTTGCAATCATTGCTAACCTGATCTCAAAACCAAAATTTATTCCATTTTTCTTCGCAGGATTTTTCCTGATCCAGTATACAAAGATTGGAACGATTCCACTGTTAATGATGGGAGCATTTATCACATTCCTTTATGTAACATTTACAAAGAATGAATACACAAGCAATGCTAGATATGATGAAGATGAAGACGAAGACGAGGATGAAGAAGAATTTGAACAGGAAGAAAGAATCCTGTCTAAGAAAGATATCTTAAAATCATATTTGGTCTACTGGTTTACAGCAGAGATCTGTCATAGTTTTGAAAGAATGCAAGCACCAGGATTTTGTGCAGCATTAGTACCAGCATTAAAGAAATTCTATCCAAATAAAGAAGATAAACCACATTATATTGAAGCATTAAAACGTAATATGACATTCTTTAACACAGAAGCTCATTGGGGTGGAGGACCATGTTTAGGACTGACACTTGCTATGGAAGAAAAGAAATCAAGAAATTATGATGCGATTCCAGGTGAAATGATCGTCAATTTAAAAACAGGTTTGATGGGACCTTTAGCAGGTATTGGAGATACGATCTCATGGTCAACATTAATGTATCTGTTTATTGGACTATTCTTACCACTTGCTAAACAGGGAAATCCATTAGGTGGTATTGGACCAATCGTATTATTAACAGTGATCTGTTTTGGAATTGGATATTTCTTAACATCAAAATGTTATACATTTGGATATTCATTTGCAGAAAATATGCTGAAATCTGGATTGATCAATATGATCATCACAGGTGCAAGTATTCTTGGATTATTCATGATGGGTGGACTTGCAGCAACATATGTAACAGTATCAACACCAATCAAATTTGCAACAAGTACATATACAACAACTTTACAGTCTATCCTTAATTCTATCGCACCAGGAATTCTTCCATTGATCGTAGTGCTTTGTATTTGGGGATATTTAGCAAAAGTAAAACGTAATTATTTTGCAGCAACATTAGGAGTTACAATTATTTCTCTGGTTCTGGGATGCATTGGAGTGATTATTTAAAAGGCTGCAAAGCTTTTGATTGACGTCCCTTGCTAATGTTATATATACTATGGTTAAAGATATACAATGACGAGTAATGATAGAAAGGGCAGGGAAGTTGAGGGAAGAACGTTTTATTATCAAAGTAGTTGAAATGCATTATAAACAAGGATTGTCGCAACAAGAAATCGGTAAAAAATTAAATGTATCAAGAACAACGATATCAAGAGCACTGGCGCAGGCTAAGAAACATGGATATGTGCAGATTAAGATTAATTATCCAGAAGATTCAGCAATTAATCTTGAAGGACGATTGGAAGAACGATTTGGTCTGAAGGAAGCTGTGATCGCAAGTTCACTTAATGAGAATGATTTAAAAGAAGAGATCGCATTTTTTGCATCAGACTATCTGCTGAGAACTTTAAAAAACCATATGACAATCGCTCTTACAAGAGGAGTTACACTACAGAATATGGTAGAATTTCTCGGAAAAGATGTGAGACTTAAATTTTTAAAAACGGATGATGTGAATGTTGTACCATTGATGGCAGCAACGAATATATCGGTTTCAATGGATAAGGGATATCGAATGGCTTATTCAAATTATCTGATCGAAGCAGTAGCGAAGATCATTAATGGAAATAGTTATCAGATGCTTGCACCACAATATGTGACATCTCCAGAAGCTAAAAAAGTTTTCATGGAAGAGAAAAGTATCAAAGAAGTGTTTGATCTTGCAAAGAGTGCTGATATTGCAGTAGCTGGTATAGGAACATTAGATCATAACTCAGCTTTGACAAATGCAGAATTTATTCCGATGGAAGAGTTTGAGAGATTACAGAAAAAAGGTGGTACAGGAGAAATTCTTTCCCATGTGGTAGATAAAGATGGAAAGCTGGTGAAAGATGAATTTGAAGAACATTTGCTAAGTCTTGATCTTGAAGAATTTAAGAAAATACCAATCCGTGTCGGAGTTGCTTATGGTCTTGACAAGAAAGAGGCAATTCTCGGAGTACTTCGAGGTGGTTATGTGAATGTACTGATCACAGACGAGAAAGTTGCGAATTACCTGATAGAAGAAACAAAATAACTATAAAGATAAAATCCCAGAGAATTTCATTCTTTGGGATTTTTTTGAAGAAAGGCATAATTATGAAGAAGGTAATAAAGAAAAAACTGGAAGAAACGAAACAACATGCATTTGAAAAGAAAGTTTTGCAGAGAGAAAAAGCAAAAGGAGCACCAAGAGTTGGTGAATTTTATAAGGAAAATGATATTTTGCTGGAAGATATCGATCTTGGACAGATTCGAATAGACATGAAACGTGAAGGTGAGGATATCACAACAGAAGAAATTATTGAAACGACAAAGATCATAGCATTGAAAGATCATATGATCGAGATCACCATTTACGAAAGAAAAGATCAAAAAGATTCAAAAGAAAAAAGAAAGCTTGCGTTATTTATTCATGGCGGCGGGTTTATTGGCGGAGATGTCAGGACAAAAGGAAATCAGTGCCGTTATCTTGCACAGCAGTCAGGTGCGGTTGTTGTCTCGCCGGAATATCGTCTGGCACCTGAAACTCCATATCCAGGAGCAGAAGAAGACGTACTTGGAACGATCGACTGGTTAGAAGATAATGCAGACAGATTCAATATTGATACGGATAAGATGGCAATCATGGGAGAAAGTGCAGGAGGCCATTTGGCGGTTAATGCTTGCCTGAAAGATAAAAAACAAAGAATGAAACTGGTTGTATCTGTATACGGAGTTATGGATATGAGTGTAGCAGAAGATACACCATACAATTGGGATTACTCACTATACCAGATGGAGGAAGAACAAAAGGATTATATCATGAACCGCCTGTTCCGTTTTAAAGAGTTAAATGATTCTATGAATGAGCTGTATTTACAAAATGGGGAATCAACTTTAGATGGAGAAATTTCCCCATTGTTCAGTGAACATCTTGACTGTTTGCCAAAAGTCCTGATGATCGAAGCGGAATTCGATTATTTCAGAGTTTGCAATCAAGAATTTGAAAAACGTATGCAGGAAGCAGGCAAAGATTTCGATGTGATCTACTATGAAGGATTAGACCACGGATTCTTTGACCGTCTTGGAAGCCTCCCACAGACACAAGACTGTATCGATGAGATTGCGAAGTATATAAAAGAGATGTAGAAAACAACAAAATGCTGAAAACTCAATTTTAACCATACATTTCAATAAAAAGCCCCTGAAAATGCAGATGAGAAACATTTTCAGGGGCTTTTTTCATGTATTTAAAAATAGTTATTGACATGATAAATTCTATATGGTAATATAAGAAAATGTCTTAATGTGGGTTTGTCTGCCCACACTCTATGTAAAATTAAGAATAAGATTGTAAGAAAGATATAGTAAGATAGAGGGTTTCTTACAGTTGATGTAGTATATAAACCAGGTTTAGATCAAGAGGTGAAAAACGTCCATGGAAAAGAACAGAATACAGCCAATAAAATCAGGTACAGGGATGCGAATCAGCTATGCCAGACAGGATGACGTCCTTGAAGTACCAAATCTGATCGAAATTCAAAAGGATTCCTATGATTGGTTTTTAAGAGAAGGATTAGCAGAGGTATTTGAAGATATCTCCCCAATCGAAGATTACAGCGATCAGTTAAGCTTGGAATTTGTTGACTATCAATTATGTAAAGATGACGTCAAATATTCAATTGAAGAATGTAAAGAAAGAGATGCAACATACGCTGCACCTTTAAAAGTGAAAGTAAGACTTCATAATAAAGAGACTGATGAAATCAAGCAGCATGAGATTTTTATGGGCGATCTTCCTTTAATGACAGCAACAGGAACATTTATCATCAACGGAGCTGAACGTGTTATCGTCAGTCAGTTAGTGCGTTCCCCTGGAATTTATTATGGAATTGCTCATGACAAGATTGGTAAAGAGTTATACTCTTCCACAGTTATTCCAAACCGTGGTGCTTGGCTTGAATATGAAACAGATTCCAATGATGTATTCAATGTACGTGTAGACCGTACAAGAAAAGTGCCTATCACAGTTTTGATCCGTGCATTAGGTATCGGAACAAACGCAGAGATCAAAGAATTATTTGGTGAAGAACCAAAGATCCTTGCAAGTATTGAAAAAGACCCATCTGATAACTATGAAGATGGTCTGTTAGAATTATATAAGAAGATCCGTCCGGGAGAACCATTATCTGTAGATAGTGCGGAAAGCTTGATCAACAGCATGTTCTTCGATCCAAGAAGATATGATCTTGCGAAAGTTGGACGTTACAAATTCAATAAAAAATTAGCATTAAGAAATCGTATCAGTGGATTTATCTTAGCAGAAGATGTTTTAGATCCAACAACTGGAGAAGTATTAGCAGAAGCTGGAACGAATGTGGACATGGAACTTGCAGATAAGATTCAGAACGCAGCCGTAGCAAGTGTTATGATCCAGACAGAAGAAGGTGCTACAAAAGTACTTTCCAACATGGAAGTAAATCTTGCTGAATATGTAGATTTCAATCCAGAAGAGATCGGTGTTCATGAAGATGTTTTCTATCCTGTATTAGAGAAGATCTTAGAAGAAGGATATGAAGGAGAAGAATTAAAAGAAGCTCTGAAGAAAAATATTCATGAATTGATTCCAAAACATATTACAAAAGAAGATATCTTAGCATCCATCAACTACAATATCCATTTAGAGTATGGAATTGGACATGATGATGATATTGACCACTTAGGAAACCGTCGTATCCGTGCTGTAGGTGAACTGCTTCAGAACCAGTATCGTATCGGTCTTTCAAGATTGGAAAGAGTTGTTCGTGAAAGAATGACAACTCAGGATATTGAATCTATCTCACCACAGTCATTGATCAATATCAAACCAGTAACAGCAGCAGTGAAAGAGTTCTTTGGAAGTTCTCAGTTATCTCAGTTCATGGACCACAACAACCCACTGTCTGAGTTAACACATAAGAGACGTTTATCTGCATTAGGACCAGGTGGTCTGTCTCGTGATCGTGCCGGATTCGAAGTCCGTGACGTACATTATACACATTACGGAAGAATGTGTCCGATCGAGACACCTGAAGGACCTAACATCGGTCTGATCAACTCTCTTGCTACTTATGCGAGAATTAACGAGTATGGATTTATCGAAGCTCCATATCGTGTACTGGATAAATCAGATCCTGAGAATCCAGTTGTTACAGACAAAGTTGTTTATTTAACAGCTGATGAAGAAGATAATTATGTAGTAGCACAGGCGAACGAACCTGTTGACGAAGATGGACATTTCGTAAATACTCATGTATCCGGACGTTTCCGTGAGGATACATCAGAATTTGATAAAGTAAACCTTGACTTAATGGACGTATCTCCAAAGATGGTATTCTCAGTAGCTACATCCATGATTCCTTTCCTGGAGAACGATGATGCTAACCGTGCGCTGATGGGATCCAACATGCAGCGTCAGGCAGTACCACTTCTTTCTACAGAAGCTCCTGTTGTTGGAACAGGTATGGAATCCAAGGCTGCATATGACTCTGGAGTCTGCATCACAGCAAGAAATGGCGGAGTCGTAGAAAGATCTACAAGTACAAAGATCGTAGTTCGTAATGATGACGGTCAGAGAGATGAGTACAATGTTATCAAGTTTGCACGAAGCAACCAGGGTAACTGTATGAATCAGCGTCCGATCGTATTTGTAGGAGACAGAGTAGAAAAGGGAGACATCTTAGCAGACGGTGCTTCAACAAGCAACGGAGAGATGGCTCTTGGTAAGAACCCATTGATCGGTTTCATGACATGGGAAGGATATAACTACGAGGATGCGGTACTGTTAAGTGAGCGTCTGGTACAGGATGACGTTTACACATCTGTTCATATCGAAGAATATGAAGCAGAAGCCAGAGATACTAAGCTTGGTCAGGAAGAAATCACAAGAGATCTTGCAGGATTAAGTGAAGATGTCTTAAAAGACTTAGATGATAACGGTATCATCCGTATCGGTGCAGAAGTACGTGCCGGTGACATCCTGGTAGGAAAAGTTACTCCTAAGGGAGAAACAGAATTAACAGCTGAAGAGAGATTGTTACGTGCGATTTTCGGTGAGAAAGCAAGAGAAGTCCGTGATACATCTTTAAGAGTGCCACATGGTGCTTACGGAGTTGTTATGGATACGAAGATCTTCACAAGAGAGAATGGAGACGAACTTCCTCCTGGAGTAAACAAGAGCGTTCGTGTATACATTGCTCAGAAGAGAAAGATTTCTGTAGGAGATAAGATGGCTGGTCGACATGGTAACAAGGGTGTAATTTCCCGTATTCTGCCAGTAGAAGATATGCCATACTTACCAAACGGACGTCCATTAGATATCGTACTGAACCCATTAGGTGTGCCTTCACGTATGAATATCGGACAGGTGTTAGAGATCCATCTGTCCTTAGCAGCAAAAGTTCTTGGATTTAATGTTGCTACACCAGTATTCAATGGTGCAGACGAGAACGATATCGCAGATACATTAAGAATGGCAAATGACTATGCCAATACATCATGGGAAGAATTTGACGCGAAATGGCGTGATAAAGTTAACGATGATGTAATGGATTACTTATATGAAAACAGAGACCATAGAAAAGAATGGCAAGGTGTACCAATTGATACAACTGGTAAAGTAAGATTAAGAGACGGTCGTACAGGAGAAGAATTTGACAGTCCTGTAACAATCGGATTCATGCATTACCTGAAACTGCATCATCTGGTAGATGATAAGATCCATGCACGTTCTACTGGTCCTTACTCATTAGTAACTCAGCAGCCACTGGGTGGTAAAGCTCAGTTCGGTGGACAGCGTTTCGGAGAGATGGAGGTATGGGCACTGGAAGCTTATGGTGCAGCATACACACTTCAGGAGATCCTGACATTCAAGTCCGATGATGTTGTAGGTCGTGTGAAAGCATACGAAGCGATCATCAAAGGTGATAACATCCCTGAACCAGGTGTTCCAGAATCTTTCAAAGTATTATTAAAAGAATTCCAGTCACTGGCATTAGATGTTAAAATTCTTGACGAGAACGCTGAAGAAGTTGAATTAAGAGAAGATGTTGATGGTGGAGATGCAAATCAGGATCTTGCACCAATGATCGAAGGAGACGGTGTCTTCAACAATTATGAAGAAAGCGAATCTGAACTCGGTGCTTTAGGATATAAACACGGAGACTTATCAGAAGGTGAAGATAACACAATCATGTAGATTGGCGAGCAATTTAGGAAGGAGCAGCCTTAAATGATGGAATCAAGCAATGAATATCAAAGCAATAAAATTTCATTTGATGCAATTAAAATCGGGTTGGCTTCCCCAGAAAAGATCCGTGAGTGGTCTAGAGGAGAAGTAAAGAAACCTGAGACGATCAACTATCGAACATTAAAACCTGAAAAAGATGGGCTTTTCTGCGAGAAGATCTTCGGGCCTACAAAGGACTGGGAGTGTCACTGCGGAAAGTACAAAAAAGTTCGCTATAAAGGTGTTGTCTGCGACCGATGCGGTGTTGAAGTAACAAAAGCAAGTGTTCGTCGTGAGAGAATGGGACATATCGAATTAGCGGCTCCAGTATCCCATATCTGGTATTTCAAAGGAATTCCTAGCCGTATGGGTCTGATTCTTGATATTTCACCAAGAACACTGGAAAAGGTTTTATATTTCGCATGCTATATCGTTTTAGATGCTGGAGATACAGATCTTGCATATAAACAAGTATTAACAGAAAAAGAATATAGAGAAGCGTATGAAAAATACGGAGATACATTCCGCGTAGGAATGGGTGCTGAAGCAGTGAAAGAACTGCTTCAGGCCATTGATCTTGAGGCAGAAGCAAAATCCTTACAGGATGAATTCAAAACTGCTACAGGTCAGAAGAGAGCCAGAATCGTTAAGAGACTGGAAGTTGTAGAGGCATTTTTAAACTCAGACAACAAACCAGAATGGATGATCCTGGATGCAGTTCCAGTTATTCCACCAGATATCCGTCCAATGGTGCAGTTAGATGGTGGACGTTTTGCCACATCTGACTTAAATGACCTTTACAGACGTATCATTAACAGAAATAACCGTCTGAAGAGATTATTAGAGCTTGGAGCTCCAGATATCATCGTAAGAAACGAAAAGAGAATGTTACAGGAAGCAGTTGATGCCCTGATCGATAATGGTAGACGTGGACGTCCAGTCACAGGACCAGGAAACCGTGCATTAAAATCATTATCAGATATGTTAAAAGGTAAACAGGGACGTTTCCGTCAGAACCTGTTAGGAAAACGTGTAGACTATTCTGGACGTTCCGTTATCGTAGTAGGACCAGACTTAAAGATTTATCAGTGTGGTCTTCCAAAAGAAATGGCGATCGAATTATTCAAGCCATTCGTTATGAAAGAATTAGTAGAGCGTAAATTAGCTCACAACATTAAATCAGCTAAGAAAATGGTTGAAAAACTTCAGCCAGAAGTATGGGATGTCTTAGAAGACGTCATTAAAGAACATCCTGTTATGTTAAACCGTGCACCGACACTGCATAGACTGGGAATTCAGGCATTCGAGCCTATCCTGGTAGAGGGTAAAGCGATTCGTCTGCACCCATTGGTATGTACAGCGTATAATGCCGACTTCGACGGTGACCAGATGGCTGTCCATCTTCCATTATCTGTGGAAGCACAGGCAGAGTGTAGATTCCTTCTGTTATCACCAAACAACCTGTTAAAACCATCTGATGGTGGTCCAGTAGCTGTTCCTTCTCAGGATATGGTACTTGGTATCTACTATCTGACATTAGAGAAAGATGGAGACAAAGGTGAAGGTAAATACTTCAAATCTGAGAACGAAGCATACTTAGCTTATGAAAATAAGGTAATCACACTTCATTCTAAGATCAAAGTAAGACGTACAGGTGTGGACAAAGATGGAAATCCTATTTCCCAGATCGTAGATTGTACACTTGGACGTATTCTGTTTAATGAGATCATCTTACAGGATTTAGGATTTGTAGACAGAAGCAAACCAGAAAATGCCTTAGCATATGAGATTGATTTCCATGTAGGAAAGAAACAGTTAAAACAGATCCTTGACAGATGTATCAATATTCATGGAGCAACAAAGACTGCAGAAGTCTTAGATGATATTAAAGCAATCGGATACAAATTCTCTACAAGAGGAGCTTTAACAGTATCCATTTCTGATATGACAGTGCCACCTGAGAAACCTCAGATCTTAGGAGATGCACAGAAACAGGTAGAATTCATTACAGAACAGTATAAACGTGGTCTGATGACAGAAGAAGAACGTTATAAAGCGGTTGTTAAGACATGGTTCGACGCCGATGACGTTTTAACAGATAAACTGATCACAGGATTAGACCGATTAAATAACATCTTCATGATGGCCGATTCCGGAGCCCGTGGTTCTAACCAGCAGATCAAACAGTTAGCAGGTATGCGTGGACTGATGGCCGATACATCAGGACGTACGATCGAATTACCGATCAAGTCTAACTTCCGTGAAGGTCTTGACGTACTGGAATACTTCATTTCAGCGCATGGAGCTCGTAAAGGTCTGTCCGATACAGCCCTTCGTACAGCCGATTCAGGATACTTAACACGTCGTCTGGTAGACGTATCACAGGATCTGATCATTCGTGAACAGGACTGCTGTGAAGGTACAGGAGAAGAAATTCCAGGAATGTATGTAGAAGCATTCATGGATGGACAGGAAGTTATCGAAAGCTTAGAAGAACGTATCACAGGAAGATACGCAGCAGAAGAGCTTGTGAATAAAGAAACTGGTGAAGTCATTGTAAAAGCAAACCACATGATCACACCAAAACGTGCGAAAGCCGTTTGTGATGCAGGATATACATCTGTTAAGATCCGTACGATGTTAACATGTAAATCCGGAGTTGGAGCTTGTGCTAAGTGTTATGGATCTAACATGGCAACAGGTCAGGCCGTACAGGTTGGAGAAGCTGTCGGAATCATCGCAGCACAGTCAATCGGTGAGCCAGGTACACAGCTTACAATGAGAACATTCCATGCCGGTGGAGTAGCCGGTGATGATATCACACAGGGTCTTCCTCGTGTCGAAGAGTTATTTGAAGCACGTAAACCAAAAGGACTTGCGATCATCGCAGAATTTGGTGGAGAAGTGCAGTTAAAAGATACAAAGAAGAAACGTGAAGTTATCATCACAAACAGAGAAACTGGCGATGTGAAGACATATCTGATCCCTTACGGATCTCGTCTGAAAGTACAGGAAGGACAGATCCTTGAAGCCGGAGATGAACTTACAGAAGGTTCTATCAACCCTCACGATTTATTAAGAATCAAGGGAATCCGTGCAGTACAGGATTACATGATCCGCGAAGTACAGAGAGTATACCGTTTACAGGGTGTAGATATCAACGACAAGCACGTTGAGGTTATCGTACGTCAGATGCTTAAGAAAGTACGTATCGAAGACGGTGGAGACACAGGATACTTACCAGGAGCAATGGTTGATGTATTAGAACTTGAGAAGAGAAACAAAGAGATGGAAGAACAGGGTCTTCAGACTGCAACAGCAGACCAGATCATGCTTGGTATCACAAAAGCATCTCTGGCAACAGATTCCTTCTTATCAGCAGCTTCTTTCCAGGAGACAACAAAAGTTCTTACAGATGCAGCAATCAAAGGAAAAGTCGATCCATTAGTAGGATTAAAAGAAAACGTAATCCTTGGTAAATTGATCCCAGCCGGAACAGGTATGAGACGTTACAGAGATGTCAAGATCAGCACAGATGAAAATGATTTCACGATCGGAGATGAAATCGATTTCGAGGATGAAGAATTTGATATTGAAGAATAATTTGAATTTGTAGTTGGCCAACTGTAGGCTTTGAGTATATGATAAAAAATAAATAAAAAACCACAAACGCAGCGGTGGAATTTTTGCTCATATTTTGAACAAATCGCTTATCCGCCCAATTTCCTACGATAACTCGCTCTGAAGTTTATCTAAGACAAGAGTCTCTGAAGCTCAGACAATCGTCCAATTGGGCTGCGAATTTATTCAAAATATGGCAAAATGCCAATGCTGCGTTTGTGGTTTTTTATCATATACCAGAAGACTATAGTATGGACAATTACAGTATTTGGTGCATACGTAAAATATTTTATCTTCATTTATCGATACCCAGAGCGCAAGCCAATACCGTTCAACATACATATCTCATAGTGGTTTCAATAATTTCAGTCCATCAAACTATAATCTGTTTATTGTATGTAAAATCCTTAAGAAATCTGAAAAAACTATTTAATTGACAAAGTAAACAGATATTGATATAATAAAATCAACAAATGAAAGATAAGTTTTAAAAGAAAGGAGAATCGCCCAAGTTGCTCCATAAGGCTAACGGAAAGGCTTTTAAAACCGGCAGCTGATGGATCAGAAGTATTAAGATGATTGGGAATCATGAGACTGACTCAACAGGATATTATGATCTCGGGAGAGAACATAAGAGTCCTAGAAGCGGATAGAACGGTAAAGGAGTCAACCTCATAAAAATAATACGAAGAATAGAGAGAATGAACAAGATCTTAAGATAAGATCAGAAGATGATCAAAGAAAAAGAATCCAAACAAGAAAGATTCCAAGAGACGAGGAATCCAAACAAGAAAGATTCAGATAAGAGATCAACAAACATTCGATCAGCTGACCGGTGGAGCATTTAAAAAATTTGTAACTGGTAACTAAAGCAAAGTGTAACCCGTTAACAAAATAATTTGGAACTTATTAACTGAATATTTTCTCAAGAATAAGAGATTGATTTTTATATATTAAGAAAATGGCGTAAAGAAGCCATATAACAAAGAAATCGAAACATTGAGATCAAGAAAAGAAATCAGAATAGAAGCTGTCAGGGTCGATATCAGAGATGTGACGAGAAAGCATTTCTGAAGACAGTGGGATAAGAAAAGATTTCGAATAAGATCCATAGAATGAGATTTCCAAAAAGATAAAAATATATAGAAATTAATAAAAATCTTGGGAAAAGGTCTTGACAAAGGCATGCAGGCATTTTATAATAGCCTAGCATGCCTTTTTGGGGAGCAAAACCAAGAAGTACATGCATAGTCACAAGGTGAATTTAAGTAACCACAGTAGAAAACATGTATGGAGGTGAAATCAATGCCAACTTTTAACCAATTAGTTAGAAAAGGGAGAAAAACATCTGTAAAGAAATCTACAGCACCAGCACTTCAGAAAGGATTTAACTCTTTAAAGAAGAAAGCTACAGACACAAGCTCACCACAGAAGAGAGGTGTATGTACAGCTGTTAAAACTGCAACTCCTAAAAAGCCTAACTCTGCTTTACGTAAGATCGCCAGAGTTCGTCTTTCTAACGGAATCGAAGTAACAAGTTATATCCCAGGTGAAGGACATAACTTACAGGAACATAGTGTTGTTCTGATTCGTGGTGGTCGTGTTAAGGACTTACCAGGTACTCGTTACCATATCGTTAGAGGTACACTTGATACAGCAGGTGTAGCTAACAGAATGCAGGCTCGTTCCAAATATGGAGCTAAAAGACCTAAGAAAAAATAAAACAAAACTAAATTGGTACAAAGCAGCGTAATTAAACGCTACCTTGTATAGTTGTGCCGGAACTTTATTGTTTCCTACAAAGGTTACAGGAGATATAAAAGTCCTGCACGAACATGCAATAACTAAGTATGAGTACCGATGAATTAATGACTATTAAGGAGGGAAGAACCGTGCCACGTAAAGGACATATTGCGAAAAGAGACGTATTAGCAGATCCTATTTACAACAATAAGGTTGTGACAAAATTAATCAACAACATTATGTTAGATGGTAAAAAAGGAGTTGCTCAGAAAATCGTATACGGAGCATTTGCCCGTATCGAAGAAGAAGCTGGAAAACCAGCTTTAGAAGTATTCGAAGAAGCTATGAACAATATCATGCCAGTTCTTGAAGTAAAAGCTAGACGTATCGGTGGAGCAACATATCAGGTGCCTATCGACGTTAGACCAGATAGAAGACAGGCATTAGCGCTTCGTTGGATCACAACTTTCTCACGTAAAAGAGGAGAAAGAACAATGGAAGAACGTCTTGCAAAAGAACTTCTTGACGCTTCCAACAATACAGGAGCATCTGTAAAGAAAAAAGAAGATATGCACAAGATGGCAGAAGCAAACAAAGCATTCGCACATTACAGATTCTAATTTCAAGAATCTGTTCTGGCGTCTTGCCAGATATGCTTCTATGTTAAAACTTATAGGAGGAAAAAATCTTGGCTGGAAGAGAATATCCATTAGAGAGAACCAGAAATATCGGAATCATGGCTCATATTGATGCTGGTAAAACAACAACAACAGAGCGTATCCTTTATTACACTGGTGTAAACTATAAAATCGGTGATACTCATGATGGTACTGCTACTATGGACTGGATGGAGCAGGAACAGGAAAGAGGTATCACAATCACTTCTGCAGCTACAACATGTCATTGGACACTGCAGGATCATTGCAAGCCTAAAAAAGGTGCTTTAGAGCATCGTATCAATATCATTGATACTCCAGGTCACGTTGACTTCACAGTTGAAGTAGAACGTTCCCTGCGTGTACTTGATGGATCAGTAGCAGTCTTCTGTGCAAAGGGTGGAGTAGAACCTCAGTCTGAAAACGTATGGAGACAGGCTGATACTTATAACGTACCTAGAATGGCATTCATCAACAAGATGGATATCTTAGGTGCGAACTTCTACGGAGCAGTTGATCAGATGAAAGATCGTCTGGGAGCTAACGTAGTAGTACTTCAGTTACCTATCGGTAAAGAAGACGACTTCAAAGGAATCATCGACTTATTCGAGATGGAAGCTTACATCTACAATGATGACAAAGGTGAAGACATCTCTATCGTTGAAATCCCAGAAGATATGAAAGAAGACGCTGAACTTTATCATACAGAATTAGTTGAAAAGATCTGTGAATTAGATGACGATCTGATGATGGAATATCTGGAAGGTGAAGAACCAAGCGTTGATGCATTAAAAGCTGCATTAAGAAAAGGAACATGCGAATGTAAAGCAGTTCCAGTATGCTGTGGTACAGCATATAGAAATAAAGGTGTTCAGAAATTACTGGATGCTATTATCGAATTTATGCCAGCTCCAACAGACATCCCAGCTATCAAAGGTGTCGATGAAGATGGTAACGAAGTTGAAAGACATTCATCTGATGATGAACCATTCTCAGCTTTAGCATTTAAGATCATGACAGACCCATTCGTAGGTAAACTTGCATTCTTCCGTGTTTACTCTGGAACATGCAAATCAGGATCTTACGTATTAAATGCAACAAAGAACAAAAAAGAGCGTGTTGGACGTATCTTACAGATGCATGCTAACAAACGTGAAGAATTAGATATCGTATATTCAGGAGATATCGCAGCTGCAGTAGGTTTCAAATCTACAACAACTGGTGATACAATCTGTGATGAACAGCATCCTGTAATTCTGGAATCCATGGAATTCCCAGAACCAGTTATCGACGTAGCGATCGAGCCTAAAACTAAAGGTGATCAGGGTAAAATGTCTGAAGCACTTGCAAAACTGGCTGAAGAAGATCCTACATTCAGAGCTCATACAGATCAGGAAACAGGACAGACAATCATTTCCGGAATGGGTGAACTTCATCTGGAAATCATCGTTGACCGTCTGCTTCGTGAATTCAAAGTAGAAGCTAATGTTGGTGCTCCACAGGTAGCATACAAAGAAACATTTACAAAAGCCGTTGACGTTGACAGCAAATACGCTAAACAGTCTGGTGGTCGTGGTCAGTATGGTCACTGTAAAGTTCACTTTGAGCCAATGGATGCCAACGGAGAAGAACTGTTCAAATTCGAATCTACAGTTGTTGGTGGATCTATTCCTAAAGAATACATCCCAGCAGTTGGAGAAGGTATCGAAGAAGCAGCTCAGTCTGGTATCTTAGGAGGATTCCCAGTACTTGGTGTTAAAGCTACAGTATATGATGGATCTTACCATGATGTCGATTCTAGTGAAATGGCCTTCCACATTGCCGGATCTATGGCATTTAAAGAGGCTATGCAGAAAGCCGGAGCTATCCTGCTTGAGCCAATCATGAGAGTCGAAGTTACAATGCCTGAAGAATACATGGGAGACGTTATCGGTGATATCAACTCTCGTCGTGGACGTATCGAAGGTATGGATGATATCGCGAGCGGTAAGATGGTTCGTGCATTCGTTCCATTATCTGAAATGTTCGGATATTCTACAGACTTACGTTCTAGAACTCAGGGACGTGGTAACTACTCTATGTTCTTTGAAAAATATGAACCAGTACCAAAGAACGTACAGGAAAAAGTACTTGCTGACAAGTAAGAAAATTAATATATAAATATTTCGAGGCTATTTTGTCAAAATAGTCTTGAAATATTTGTTTAAATGAAATATAATCAAATTTAGGACGGCCCTTTGCTGGGCAACTATATTGAAGTTTGAAACATTATTGTAATTGCCCATAGGGCGAATAAGGAGGACAATTAAAATGGCAAAAGAAAAGTTTGAGAGAACTAAACCTCATTGCAACATTGGTACTATTGGACACGTTGACCATGGTAAAACAACTTTAACAGCAGCAATCACTAAAGTTTTAGCTGAAAGAGTAGAAGGAAACACAGCTGAGAACTTTGAAGATATCGATAAAGCTCCAGAAGAAAGAGAACGTGGTATCACAATCTCTACAGCTCATGTTGAGTATGAAACAGAAAAACGTCACTACGCTCACGTTGACTGCCCAGGCCATGCCGATTATGTAAAGAACATGATCACTGGTGCAGCTCAGATGGACGGAGCTATCTTAGTAGTAGCTGCTACTGATGGTGTAATGGCTCAGACAAAAGAACATATCCTGTTATCTCGTCAGGTAGGTGTTCCTTACATCGTAGTATTCATGAACAAATGTGATATGGTAGACGATGAAGAATTATTAGAATTAGTAGAAATGGAAATTCGTGAATTATTAAATGAATACGAATTCCCAGGAGACGACATTCCTATCATCCAGGGATCTGCTTTAAAAGCTATCGAAGATCCAGCTGGACCATGGGGAGATAAGATCATGGAATTAATGGATGCTGTTGACAGCTACATTCCAGATCCACAGCGTGATACAGACAAACCTTTCTTAATGCCAGTCGAAGACGTATTCTCTATCACAGGACGTGGTACAGTAGCAACTGGTAGAGTAGAAAGTGGTGTTCTTCACGTATCTGACGAAGTTGAAATCGTTGGTATCAAAGAAGAAACAAGAAAAGTTGTTGTAACTGGTGTAGAAATGTTCCGTAAACTGTTAGACGAAGCTCAGGCTGGAGATAACATTGGTGCATTATTACGTGGTGTTCAGAGAGACGAAATCGAAAGAGGACAGGTTCTTTGCCAGCCAGGTTCAATCACATGCCATACAAAATTCACAGCTCAGGTATACGTTTTAACAAAAGATGAAGGTGGACGTCATACTCCATTCTTCAACAACTATCGTCCACAGTTCTACTTCAGAACAACAGACGTTACAGGTGTTATCGAATTACCAGAAGGAACAGAAATGTGCATGCCTGGTGACAACGTAGAAATGACTATCGAATTAATTCACCCAATCGCTATGGCTCAGGGATTATCTTTCGCTATCCGTGAAGGTGGACGTACAGTAGGATCAGGAAGAGTTGCTACAATCATCGAGTAATTCTTACTTCTACGATTGAATTTAGGATAATATTTATGAGACTCAGAAAGTTTAGGCTTTCTGGGTCTTTTTTGTTGTGAGCAAATATAAAACAAGCTATAATAAAAGAGACACATTGGTCGTAAGGCAAAATTAATAGGAGGATCCGAATGAATCAAACATTAAAGCTGCCAGTTGGAATTGAGAATTTTGAAGATATTCGCAAGCTAGGATTTTATTATATAGATAAGACAAAATTAATTGAACAGCTCTTACAAAATTGGGGAAAAGTAAATCTGTTTACACGACCACGTCGTTTTGGAAAGACACTCAATATGAGTATGTTACGTACTTTTTTTGAAATTGGTATGGATAAATCACTTTTTGAAGGCCTATATATTTCTAAAAATAAAGAATTATGTGATGAATATATGGGTAAGTATCCAGTAATCTTTCTGTCATTGAAGGGAATCGATGGATTAACTTTTGAAGAAGCGATTATTCGGATTACAACGATTATTAAAAATGAAGCACGAAGACACCATTATCTAAAAAATAGTGATAAATTAATAGAAGAAGAGATTAAGCAATTTCAGAGCCTTTTAGATGGAAAAGCTGATGATATAACAGATAGTATCAGACTATTATCAGAACTTTTGTGCAAACATTATGGGAAGAAGACGATTATTCTTATTGATGAATATGATGTTCCGCTAGATAAAGCTTTTCAGAAAGGCTATTATGATGAAATGGTTGAACTCATGAGAGGTCTTTTGGGGCAAGTACTAAAAACAAATGATTTTCTACAATTTGCAGTTTTGACAGGATGTCTTAGGATTTCGAAAGAAAGCATTTTCACCGGACTTAATAATTTTGAAGTTTTATCTATTCTCAATGTTCAGTATGATGAATGTTTTGGATTTACCGATACAGAAGTGAAAAAGATTCTTAGCGATTATAATTTGTCAGATCATTACCTTCAGATTAGGGAGTGGTATGATGGTTATCGTTTCGGAAATACAGATATCTATTGCCCATGGGATGTGATTCGTTATTGTAAAAGTCTATGTGCGGATCCCGATGCATTACCAGAAGATTTTTGGTCTAATTCTAGTGGAAATGAAATTGTTCGCAGATTTATAGATAAGGCAGATATTCAGACAAAGAATGAGATTGAGCGTTTGATCAGTGGAGAGTGTATTGAAAAGGAAATTGTAGAGGAACTTACCTATAATGAGTTGGATAAGAGTATAGAAAATTTGTGGAGTGTGCTTTTTACAACAGGATATCTAACACAACAGGGACGAACTCAAAATGGTAAATATCTTTTGTCGATACCAAATACAGAGATAAGAAATCTATTTACAAAAAAGATCAAAGAATGGTTTAGTGATGTTTCAAAAAATGATGGAAAAACACTAGAAATATTTTGTAATGCGTTTATAGAGAAAAAACCAGAAAAAATTGAACAGCTTTTTGGAGATTATCTATGGAATACGATCAGTATAAGAGATACAGCAATCGCAAAAGAGAAGAAAGAAAATTTTTATCACGGAATTTTACTCGGTCTTCTTGGATATAAGTCAAGCTGGCTGATAAAGTCAAATGCAGAATCAGGAATCGGATACAGTGATATTCTGATAGAGGCTCCGGAGAATCGAACGGGAATCGTCATTGAATTAAAGTATGCCGAAGATGGGAATATGGATGCAGCATGCAAGCAGGCTTTAAAACAGATTGAAGATAAAGACTATATTGCTAAATTGAAGCAAGATGGAATGCGAAATTTCATAAAATATGGGGTTGCTTGTTATAAGAAAGACTGTAAAGTCATGATTTATGAAGAATAAAAACAACTGATGATGGGAGATATAAATATGGGGAAAGAAACATTTGAAGGAAAAAAACTCATTGCACGATAGGAATAATTGGACATCGAGGTCATGGAAAAACGACTTTAACAGATGCAATTAAAAAAACTCTTACAACAAAAGAAGAGAGAAATATAAGCTTGACATCTAGCATTGAATATGGAGCTATCCTAGTAGTATCTGCAATAGATGGAATCATGTCACAAACAGCAGAACAGATCATGATTGCTCATCATATGGGAATGCAACATATCGTAGTATTTATGAATAAATGTGATATGGTAGATGATATGGAAATGCTGGAATTGGTAGAAATGGGGATTCGTGACCAACTATATTAGTGCGGATTTGTTGAATCTGATATTCCGTTTATCTATGGATCTGCTTTAAAAGCCCTTGAAGATCCAGATGGAGAATGGGGAGATAAGATCATGGAATTGATGGATGCGGTGGATAAATACATTCCAGATTCACAGCCTGAAATAGATCAAGGTTCCTCTATACATACAAAGTTTACAGCAGAAGTATACATGTTAGATATCAATGAAGGTGGACGAGACACAGGATACTTTGATGGTGACCGTCTGCAGTTTTATTTCAAAACGACAGATGTAACAGGAGAGATTCAATTGCCAATAGAAATAGATATGGCTATGCCAGGGGAAACACTGGATATAACAATTGAATTAATTCAACCAATTAAGATAACAGAAGAAGAACCTTTTATCATTCGTAATGATGAATGTACGGTTGGATTGGGAAGAATTTCTACAATCATCGAGTAATTCTTACTTCTACGATTGAATATGATAATTTTCAAAGACTCAGAAAGTTTAGGCTTTCTGAGTTTTTTTTTCTATGTTATACTGAAACTATCAATTGTAAGAAGGGAGAAACGTATGAAGAAAAGTAAAAATTTAAAAGGGAAAATTGGAGCTGTGATGCTTTCGTTGGTATTAGCATTGACTATGGTAGTTACACCATCTATGTTTACAACGAAAAGTGTATCAGCAGATGAAGAAAACACAGAAAATGTAAAAAGCCAGAAAATATTTGATAATTGGACAATGGCTGCACAGATAGCAGATAAAACAACAAATTATTTTGATGCTGATGGTACTCCTGATCTGCAGACAGCAGTGTTTTATACAGAATTGCAGTATGGAATAAAACCAAATACAAACGAGGAAATAAAAGCAGAAGATTTTTGCAAGAAAGTAAAAGATAATTTTACAGGAATCAAATCCTTCACAGAAGCAGATTTAGCAAAAATAAATCCACTTGGAATGTATACATATGATCAGGAAAATCATAAAATTATCATCCCAGGAGGTGGCGCTGGCAGCGGATTAATCTGTACGTTTATAGGACAAAATGAAGTGAATTTTGGAAACGTCAAGTATGGAAAATGGAAGGATCTTGCAGTGCCAAGTGAGGAACCATATTATATTGCGTTAGATGTTAAAGATAACGGTCAAATAAAAGCATATCGTGAGATTAAATCAGAAGATGTGTCTGTTGATGTTGATATTTATAGATATCAATATAGCGATGATGAAGAAGAACCTGTGAAAGTATCTTATTTAAAAGATTATAATAAAGGTAAAAAAGCATTTCTTCCCAATGATGATCACTATAATTTATCATTGTATATAAATATCAAAGATGGCGAAGAAAATCATATATTTAACGAAGACAATTTTGGGGATCAGTCTTTAAAAGTTAGAATTGAAAGTCAAAACAAAGACATTTTGACAATAAATGAAGACGAAGACGGAGATTTCAGAATTCTAACAGATGGTATAGGAACATCAGATTTAAAATACAAAGTACAAACAGAATCTGTAAGTGATGATGATAATACAATTTTTGAAGGAACAATTCCATGTAATGTGTATGACTTGTCAATCGATGCAGGAACTGATGGGGGATTATGTTTATTGCCAAATGAAAGCAGACAGTTAAGTGCTAAAATCAATGGCATTGATGAAAATGAAGTCACATATAAATGGAAAACAACACAAGGTACACTGGAAAATGCAGATCAGCAAACATGCAAAATTATTGCACCATCAACAACATTGAGTAGTGAAGCAAATAATGTAGTTAGTGTCAAAGCTTATATTAATAATGGTCAGGATGAGCTTGATACAGCAGAAGAATATTTTATAGTACAAGATTGTAATTTATCAGTAATACATGAACTTATGACAGATAGAGGTTATGTAGTACAGACAGGTGATACATTGAAAGCAGGACAAGCTTACAGGATTAGACTGAATGGTGCACTTCCTGGTTTTGGTATTGGAAACACAGACCATACATTCTATATTCTTAAATTTGAACAAGATGGAGACTCTGTAGTTCTTGATGAGAATAAAGAAGATCTTGTAGATAATAATTTTGCTACAATTTCAGTCGGTGTATTTGGTGGAGAGCCAAATAGAATGATTACTCCAAAGAAAGCTGGAAAATTAACGGTCACTGGAACTATTTATCGTGAAAATAAAGAATTTAAAACAGAAACCAAAACATTTACAGTGGAAAGCGATAATACTCCAAGTGAATCAACGAAGCCAGACCCAACACCAAACCCAAGCAATCCTACACCAAGCCAGCCAACAACAGCTGCACCAGCGACAACAACCCCAGCCAAAGTAACAGTCAAGAAAACAACTCTAAAAAGTGCCAAAAACGCCAAAGGCAAAAAACTAGTTGTAAAATGGAAAAAGAACACAGCTGGAAACGGATACCAGATTCAGTACTCCACAAGCAAGAAATTTGCCAAAGGAAACAAAACAAAGACAATCAGCAAGAACAAAACGACAAGCTACACAATTAAGAAACTGAAAAAGAAAAAGACATATTATGTACGTATCCGTACATACAAGAAAGTTTCTGGAAAGACATACTACTCTGAATGGAGCAGTGTGAAAAAAGTAAAGATCAAAAAATAAATATCAGATCAAATAAAAATAGTGTCAAGATCAATAAAAATCTTGGCACTATTTTACGTTAGAAAAATCTATCGTATTTTGCAATCAATCAATTTTTAATATAAGGAACCATCACTTCCAGAATCTCAAGCACATGATCTCTCTGTGATGGATTAAGTTCAGCTGCAATTTCCATCAATTGATTATTGTGATGAGCCGGGGTATCAACATCAAATATTCTTTGCCCATCACCAAATAAAAGATAATCAGCAGATACATCCAATGCAGTAGTAAGAGAAGCAAAACTATGAATAGACATGGCTTTGCGTCCAGCTTCGATTTCATAGATATAATGCTGACTGACACCAGCTTTTTCAGCAAGCATTTCCTGTGTCAGATCTTGCCCTTTTCGGGTAAGTTTGATGCGTTTTCCTAATTCTTTTAAATCGATTTTCATAAAATACCTCCATAAAAAATAGTATTACCAGGAGCTATGAAAAACCACTATCCAGCAGTGATAGTGACGGCTATAAATATTGCTGATAGCAACATTGAATGTTATGATAGATAGGAAAATGAGAAAAAACGAGAAAGAAGGAGTCATGCAGAGAGAAAACGAGCGTATTATCTATCATTTGATGCATTTTGATGAGAAGGATAAGGAGTGGAGTGAGAGACCATATTTACTCTTGGAAGATATGGCAATTGTTTTTGATATTCTTGATCTGGATGATCGATGCATACAAAGAATCGATCATAAAAAGGCAAACAAAGAACAATGGTCGGATCAGTTTTTATGGGAGAGTGCAAAGAAGAATACAAAACAGCTTCTGCCTGCTAAATTTGAGCCTGTATATAAAGATTTCCGAGGACATACCGAAGACAGACCGGTATTTATGGTGTCAAACAAAATACAGAGATATGGAGCAGCTGTTATTTGTTATGAAGATTTTCTGGATGATATTTCTAGAAAATATAACAAGAGTTTGTATCTCTTGCCAACCAGTATTCATGAAATGTTATTACTGTTTGATGACGGAGAAGATCAGGAAGAGGATCTATTGCATATACTAGAGAAGTCTGATCAGCAATTAAGCAAAGAAGAATTTCTGTCCGATAATATCTATTATTATGACAAATATATGGGAGAGTTGATCAGTTTATTTTAATGTTGAAGTTTTGGTACGAATAACGTATGATAAAGAAAACTGACCAAACAAAGAAAGGGGTAGAGCTCATGATACCAGGGATCGTAATCGGAGTGATCGTGCTTGTCATTGTGATATGGCTGATCAGTTCCTACAATGGATTTGTAACATTAAGAAATAAGACAGAAGAGGCATTTTCAGCAATCGATGTGTCATTAAAGAAGCGTTATGACTTGATTCCAAACTATGTAGAAACCGTCAAAGGTTATGCGAAACACGAATCAGAGACATTAGAGAAAGTCGTAGCCGCAAGAAATCAGGCGATGACAGCGACAAATATCGATGATAAGATCAAACAGGAAAATGCACTGTCAGGAGCACTGAAATCTTTATTTGCAGTGTCTGAAAGTTATCCAGAATTAAAGGCTAATGAGAACTTTAATAAATTGCAGGATCAGCTTCAGAGATTAGAAGAAGAGATCGCAGCTTCCAGAAGATATTATAACGGAGTTGTAAACCGCTATAATACCAAGACAGAATTATTCCCAGGCAATATCATCGCAGGAATTTTTGGATTTAAGAGAAAACCATTATTTGAAGTTTCGAATGAATATGAGCGTGAGAATGTACAAGTAAAATTCTAAGGAACGGACAGGGGGAAAGCACTATGAGAAAGTGGATTACCTGTACCATAATGGCAGTCATGATGGCTGCCATGATTTTTATGGGGACAGGAAACAATGTGTTTGCAAATGATGAAGTCACTTATGATTCTAATATGCAAACAAAGAAATTTGATGTAGATGTCAGAGTCGGAGAAGATGGAAGTTATACAGTAACAGAGAATATCAAAGTCAAGTTTGTCAATCCGAGGCATGGAATTTATCGTTATATCCCATACAAAGGGAAGGTGATAACAAGCGATAAAAATGGAGATCAGAAAAAACTACTTTATTATGCGGATTTTACACTGTTATCAAATGACAGTAAGACAGATGTAGATGAAGATTCTGACGGTAATAGTCAGGTATTGAGGTTTGGTTCTGCGGATTATACCGTAAGTAAAGGAAACTATAGATTTACGTATCAACTGATCCCTAAATATCAGGGAGATACCTACGATTATTTGTACTACAATATTTTCCCGACACTTTGGAGAAATAAGATTCCAGAAGGAAGTACTTTTACAATTCATTTTCCAAAGAAAACAGATCTTAAGGGCGTAAATTTCTATTATGGACGTTATGGGGAATCAAAGTATGCAAAAGATGTGATCACTTTGAAATATGATGAGGAGAAGAACCAGATCCAAGGAACATTAAAGAAGACACTGCCATTTAAAAATGGATTGACATGCTATAGTGATCTGGGTGATGGGTATTTTACAGCAAAACATGAAATCGGAGTAGATCGATGGATTTTTGGACTATCAATAGGAATTCTTGTGATCACAGCTGCCTTATTTGTTTTGTTCGGACGTGATGAAAAGATCATCCCATCGATTCAATATCAGCCGCCAGAAGGAATGGACAGTGCAGTTGTCGGATATGTTCTGGACGGTTCTGTGGATGATAAGGATGTTATTTCTTTGATCCTTTATTGGGCCGATAAGGGCTACCTGAAGATGAAGGAAAAAGGTCAAAAGGACATGGAATTTATCAAACTCAAAGATATTCCAGACTCAGAACCAAGATATCAGAAAACAATGTTTGAAGCTTTATTTAAGAACAGAAAAAAAGTGAAAGCTTCTTCTTTACAGTACAAATTTGCAGATACCGTGCAGGTAGTGAAAGATGATATCAAATATGATTATAAGAAAAATATTTATGCAACATCCTCGAAAGTTGCAAGGATCGTATCCTTTGTATTGTTGCAGCTTCCAATCTGTTTATTTGCATTTATTATGATGATATTTAGTCCAGATGGGATCTTAAATCTGATCCTTCCATTGATGGCGTGGGTATTGTATTTTATAGGAATGTTTCTTGCATGTCACAGTGTAGATAAATGGTATGCGATTTCAAAGGGAGCAAGAACGGGACTTCCGATCGCATCGGCAGTATTGTCTATTCTTGGATTTATTTTCTATGGATTATATTATTATGTGAAGATACAAAGAGGAGAATTATTTGATTTCTTCCATGTGTATCTTGTGATCGTTGCAGTATCATTTATCGGAGTGATCCTGACTGCATTTATGAAGAAGAGAACCCATCAATGTGTGGAATGGATGGGATATCTAGCAGGACTTCGTGATTTTATTGAAACTGCGGAATTAGACCGAATGAAGGTATTGGCGAAAGATCATCCAGACATGTTTTATCATATTCTGCCTTATTCCATGGTATTTGGGTTGTTTGATCTTTATGCAAAGAAACTGGATGCATTAAAACTTCCTGCGCCAGACTGGTATGTCTATGGCGGCAGTGATCCTTATTTCCATTATTATATGATGGGGCACTATATGGATCATGTGGTCTCTGAGAACCTGACAGTTGTAGAACCATCAGAATCTGGAGGAGTTGGAGAATTCTTTTCTGGAGGAGATGGAGGATTCTCAGGAGGCGGCTTCGGAGGCGGAGGAGGCGGCAGTTGGTAGACCGCTTCATATAAACTATCTGGTGACACGCTCTCGCTCGGATTCGCACGTAGCGGACACTAAATCCGACTGTGGATAATTTTCTCTTTATAGAAGTTTATATTTTCTTTAGAATTGTTTAGATTTAGAATATTGAATGGAGTGGGGATTTTGATATACTTAAGACATAGTTTTTCATATATATTTTAATCCTCTCTTTTCATTAGATTGGGCTGCATAGAAGCAGCCCATTTTTTTTGCCACACTGGGATGATGTCCCTTGTGTAAAAAAATAGCTAAAATGTTACAAAAGTGTTTCGTTTTTTCGATTTTCTGTTATACTAAAGAAAATTGAAAGTCAATTTGATTAGGAGGAACGATATGGATATAAAAGGGCTTACAGATAAAGAAGTTAAGGAATCGAGAGAGAAGTTTGGTTCCAATGAGATTCCAGATTCAGAACCTACGACGTTTTGGCAGGAGTTTAAAGAGACGTTTCAGGATCCGATGATTCGAATTTTGCTTGCGATCGCGGTGTTGATGATCGTGATGTTTTTCTTTGGATATGCGGAGATTTATGAACCGATGGGGACGATCATTGCGGTGTTGATCGTTGCTTTTGTTACGGCGAAGACAGGGGTTGCGAGTGATACAAAGTATCGAGAGTTGAAGGAGAGTACGAAGAAGGATCAGTGTAAGGTACACAGAAATGGTGTGATTGCAGTGATCGATGTTGATGACGTGGTTGTTGGGGATCAGGTTTTATTGCAATCTGGGGATAAGATTCCTGCGGATGGTATTTTGCATACAGGAAACCTGAAAGTCAATAATTCTGCTTTAAATGGAGAAGCAGAGGAGTGTGAGAAGAAGGCAGCCGGAGAGGGTGTTTATCTTGCAGAAGAGATTACAGGAGATACATTTGTTGATTCATATTCTCTGTTTCGTGGAGCTGTGATCTTTGATGGTGAAGGTATAATGGATGTTCAGAAGGTTGGACTTCATACGATGATGGGGAAGATGGCTGAGGAGATGCAGGAAGAAGAACCAGATTCTCCATTGAAGGTAAAACTTTCAAAACTTGCTGATCAGATATCGAAGTTTGGATATATCGGTGCGATCGTGATCGCAGTTATGTATTTTGTATATTTCATTATAATGGCAGGTGGATTTCAGGCATATTTTTCTATGGGACCAGCAAAGGTCGTGCAGGATTTGATCGATGCAGTGTCACTTGCGGTTGTGATCATTGTATGTGCAGTACCAGAAGGATTGCCACTTATGATATCTCTTGTATTAATGCAAAATACAAGTAAAATGTTAGATCATAATGTATTAGTTCGTAAGGCAGAAGGAATTGAGACAGCAGGATCTTTAAATATTTTATTCAGTGATAAGACAGGAACGATCACAAAGGGAGAATTGGAAGTTGTAGATTTCTTTACAGCGGATGGAACTTCAATTTCTGCAAATGAATTAAGACATCATGGGAAGGTAAAAGGGCTGTTAGATCTTGCAATCGGGAAGAATACACAGGCGATGTTTGATGTTTATCATAAGGTCATTGGTGGAAATGCAACGGATCAGGCGTTGTTGAAATTTATTGGTGAAGAGACATTTTGTATGTTGGATGGGAATGACGGATGTAAGGTCAGTGCCCATCAAGGATTCAATTCTTCCAATAAGTTCAGTCAGGCGAGAATTGAGAGCATAGGCAAGACATTTTATAAAGGAGCACCCGAACGATTGCTTGCAAAAGCAACAAAATATTTAGATGGTGATGGACAGATCAAAGAGATCGATCAGAAAGCATTAAATCAAAAGATTGATTCTCTGGCAGCGAAAGCAATGCGTGTTCTTGCTTTTGGATATTCAGAAAAAGAGTTTGTGAAGAATCAGATCAACGACGACCTTGTGATCATTGGACTAGTGGCGATCAGAGACGATGTCAGACCATCAGCCAAAGATGCCATCAGGCAGGTACAGGAAGCTGGAATTCAGGTTGTTATGATCACAGGAGACCGCCTGGAGACGGCAGTAGCAATCGCAAAAGATGCAGGATTGTTAAAAAATGAATCAGATAGAGCTTTATCTTCTGCACAGTTAAATCAGATGAGTGATGAGGAAGTCAAAGCTATTTTACCTCAGATCCGTGTGATCGCAAGAGCATTGCCAACGGATAAGTCAAGAATGGTGCGCCTGTGTCAGGAAATGAATCTTGTTGTAGGTATGACAGGTGATGGAGTGAATGACTCCCCAGCATTGAAACGTGCAGATGTTGGATTTGCAATGGGAAGTGGAACAGAGGCAGCGAAAGAGGCAGGAAAGATTGTTATTTTGGATGATAACTTCTCATCAATCAAAGATGCAATCTGGTATGGAAGAACGATCTATCATAATATCTTGAAGTTCTGTAAATTCCAGTTAGTGATCAATGTGACAGCAGTTGTTGTCAGTGCAGTTGCACCATTTTTGGGAATAGAAGAACCATTAAAAGTCACACATTTATTATTTGTAAACCTTGTGATGGACGGGCTCGGAGCAATGATGCTTGGAAATGAACCAGCACTTTCAAAATATATGAAAGAAGCACCGAGAAGACGTGATGAGGGTATTATCAGCAAAGATATGATGACGCAGATAGGATTTATGGGGATATGGCTGGTTATATTAAGTTTCTTATTCTTAAAATTACCAGTGCTCACGAATCTATTTGACAATAAAGCACAGCATTTAACAGCATATTTTGTTTTATTTATCTTTAGTGCATTATTTAACGGATTTAATGTCAGGGATGAACGATTTGGGATTTTCAAAAGATTAAATGAGAACCCGGATTTTCTGAAAGTATTTTTTATTATCATGCTGGTACAGATTATGATCGTAAACGCAGCGGCAATTCCATTTCAAGTATTTATATGGATCGGAAAGATGTTTAGTTGTATTCCATTTGGAGCAAAAGGCTGGATTGTTACAGTATTGTTATCAATGACGATGATTCCTGTGGATTGTCTGAGAAAATTTCTGTTTGGTTGTGGAAAATAGGCGAGGTTTTTATGATGAAAATAGTGGTAGTGATTGATTCACTAAAAGGAAGCTTAACATCAATTCAGGCGGGAGAAGCTATAGAAAAAGGAATAAAAAAAGTCGATTTAGAAGCAGAAGTAGTCATAAAACCTCTTGCAGATGGTGGAGAAGGATGCTTAGATGCCCAGACAGCGATGGGAAAAGCACCAATCGGAGTAGCGAAACTTGCGAAGAAATATGGGAAATTAGTCTTGGGATTCTCAGGGGCAGTGACCAAAGGTGCAACTGCTTGCAATGAAGCAGGGATTGATGCATATTTTCCAATTGTAAGATCTGCGGTATCATTAGAAGATGCTATGAAGAAGAAAAATGCACAGGAGAATTTGATAGATACGGTAGAGCAAGTGTTCCGTGTGATAAAAGCATTAAAATAAAAATATCGTAAGTAAAAAATAGTGAGATAAGAATAAATAAAAATTCTGGTCTCACTATTTTTGTATGAATATATTGCTTTTTACAAAAAATATATTTCAAAAGTTTGTTAATTATAATAAAATAAAGCAAAAAAATGCAGAAATTATATAAAATTAAAAAGTTTTATACATTAATTGCATAAAACTATTGAAAATAATAAAATAAAAAGCTAAAATATAATAAAACTTATAAAAGGAGGATGGTAAAATGGTAAGCAAGAGAATCAGTCGTGATGATTATTTAAATAAGTTAATTGCATTTAAAGATAAGCAGTTGATTAAAGTTATTACTGGAATCCGAAGATGTGGAAAATCTACAATTATGGAAATTTATCAGGATTATTTGCAAAAAGAAATGAATGTAACAAAGAAGCAGATTATAGCAATAAATCTTGAGGATTATGATTTTTACGATTTGAGAGATCCTAAAAAACTTTATGCATATATCAAAGAACGATTACTGCCAGATCAAATGAACTATATATTTTTGGATGAAATTCAGCAATGTGAAGATTTTCCAAGAGTTGTAGATAGTTTGTATATAAAGAATAATGTTGATTTATATGTGACAGGTTCAAATGCTAATATGTTATCATCTGAAATTGCAACATTATTATCTGGAAGATATGTAGAAATTAAAATGCTGCCATTGTCCTTTAAAGAATATGTAGAAAGTACTGGGAATGAGAATGATCTACAAAGAAAATATACAACATATCTTGAAAATAGTTCCTTTCCATATGCATTGGAGTTAGCTGGACATCCGAAAGAAATCAGAGATTATCTAGATGGAATTTATAATACGATTATAGTGAAAGATATTGCACAAAGACATAAGATCACGGATACGATGATGTTGGAAAGTGTTACGAGATTTATTTTTGATAATATAGGAAACCAATTATCCACGAAAAAGATCGCAGATACAATGACTTCCGATGGAAGAAAAATAGGTGTAAGAGCAGTAGAAAAATATTTGGCTGCATTTATGGAAAGTTATGTTATATATCAGGCAAAAAGATATAATATCAAAGGAAAACAATATTTAAAAACATTGGAGAAATATTATGTTGCAGATATTGGATTAAGATATATGTTATTAGGAAGCAGATCAACGGATGTTGGGCATATATTGGAAAATGTTATATATTTGGAATTAATTCGAAGAGGATATGACGTATATGTAGGAAAACTTGATGATTTGGAAGTTGATTTTGTTTGTATGGATCAAAAAAGAACCATCTATTATCAGGTAGCTGCTACAGTACGGGATGAAAAAACATTAAAGAGAGAATTATTGCCGCTTCAAAAGATCCATGACCATTATCAAAAGATTTTGTTAACACTGGATGAAGATCCAGAAGCGGATTATGAAGGAATCAGAAGAATCAATGCGCTTGACTGGCTGATTGGAAAAACAGAATAAGAAATCGGCCAGAATCTTAAGGTGCCATGTGATATTGTAAAACGATGCACGACAGATTTCTAAAAACATAAACTTTTACATGAAAATCTTTCAAAACTATTGAAAACTACAAACCAAAAGGTATAAAATCGTACCTAAGACCAAAATAAATGTAACAATTAAGAACAGTTACAAAAGAATGATTTTAGGAGAAAGTTTGGGGGATAAAAAAGATGTATAATATCGTATCAAAATTACTGATCTACGGTGACATGGACGAAGAATCCATCTTAATGCAGTTAAGTGATATTTTCCGCTGCATGGACGAAGGATCACAGACAAAAGATGTTTTAAGAACAAGAGTATTTAAACAGGTAAAGAGAATCTTAGAAGTTGCAACAGACTATGCATTTGACAAGAATCTGTGGCACAACTATTTAACATACTTACTGATCACAAATGAAAATCCATTCAGTATCACATGCGAGAAAGTCGGAGCAAGTGAAGGAAGTGTCAACCACTTTGCAAAGAGTGATTTTAAGGCATTTAAAGAATTATTTGACTTTGACTTTAGCAGAATCGAAGATGAATTAGGTGTAGATTGCTTCAGCAGAATCTCTGATTATCAGGCAATCGGTAAACCAGAATTAATGTACAATAAGAATGTCAGCGAGAAAGTTCAGGCATTAAGCGAGAGATTAGAGACAGCCAAAGATGAGAATGAATTCTTTGACATGGTCACAGATTTCTACAAAGCCTATGGAGTTGGTATGTTTGGTCTTAACAAAGCATTCCGTATCGAAGAATGTGGAGACAACAACATCCGCTTCCGTGCGATCAACAACATGGATAAAGTCGTATTATCTGACCTTGTTGGATATGAGATTCAGAAACAGAAACTTGTTGAGAATACAGAAGCATTTGTAGAAGGAAGAAAAGCAAACAATGTTCTGTTATTTGGTGACAGTGGTACAGGTAAATCCACAAGTATCAAAGCGATTGTAAATGAATACTATGATCAGGGATTGCGTATGATCGAGATCTACAAACATCAGTTTAAAGATCTTTCCAATGTAATCGCACAGATCAAGAACAGAAACTACAGATTCATCATCTACATGGATGATCTTTCTTTCGAAGAATTTGAGATTGAATACAAATTCTTAAAAGCAGTCATCGAAGGTGGCGTGGAAACAAAACCAGAAAACATCTTAATCTATGCAACATCTAACCGTCGTCATCTGATCAAAGAGACATGGAATGACAGATCTGATGTGGAAAACAGCAACGGAATGCACAGGTCCGATACAATGGAAGAAAAATTATCTCTGGTAAACCGTTTTGGTGTGACGATCAACTATTCAAAACCAAGCCAGAAAGAATACTTCGAGATCGTATTCGAACTTGCCCGCAAAGCAGGAATCAACATGGGTGAAGATGAATTGAAACTTGAAGCAAATAAATGGGAATTAAGCCATGGAGGAATCTCTGGACGTACTGCTCAGCAGTTTATTAATCATTTAATGGGACTTCAGGCTTAAAAATCATAGGAATTACATAGTTTAAGAACTTTCTGCATGGAAAAGATGCAGAAAGTTCTTTTTTTCTATATGGAACCCTTGCGCAAGAATTTGTCTTTAGGCTATAATAAACATAAGTATGTAGATACATGAACAAGATGATATTTTATAGAAGAAACAGAAAGTGAGAATATACAATATGTGGTTAGCAGACCAATGGAAAGACTATGAAGTCTTAGATACATCAAACGGTGAGAAATTAGAACGCTGGGGAGATTATTTTCTGGTAAGGCCAGACCCACAGGTTCTATGGGACACCCCAAAGAAGTTAAGACAGTGGAAGAAGCCAAATGGACATTATCACAGAAGTCACAAAGGCGGCGGACAGTGGGAATTCTTTGATCTTCCTAAGACATGGGATATTCAGTACAAAGAATTAAAATTCCACTTACAGCCATTCAGCTTCAAACATACAGGATTATTCCCAGAACAGGCAGTGAACTGGGACTGGTTTTCAGACAAAATCAGAAAAGCAAATCGTCCAGTAAAAGTATTAAACTTATTTGCCTACACAGGAGGGGCAACACTTGCAGCGGCAGCAGCAGGAGCATCAGTCACACATGTTGACGCATCCAAAGGTATGGTAAACTGGGCAAAGGAGAATGCACAGCTTTCTGGATTAAGAGAGAAACCAATCCGCTGGTTGGTCGATGACTGTGTGAAGTTTGTAGAACGTGAGATCCGAAGAGGAAATCATTACGATGGAATTATCATGGACCCTCCATCATACGGAAGAGGACCAAAGGGAGAGATCTGGAAGATTGAGGAGAAGATTTATCCATTTATCGAACTATGTACAAAGATTCTGTCCGATGACCCATTATTCTTCCTTGTAAACTCCTATACAACAGGTTTACAGCCAGCAGTTTTAACTTATATGTTAGAGACTCAGGTAGCAGCGAAATTCGGTGGAAAAGTAGTTTCAGATGAGATCGGATTACCAGTTTCATCCAACGGATTGGTCCTTCCATGTGGGGCATCTGGACGCTGGGAAAAGTAAGTTCTTAAGATTTACTGAAATTTCGCAGAATATGTAAAAAATCGTTGAATTTTCTTGGAAAATGTTTATAATAAGAGAGTATGTGTACGTGTGTAGAACTGCATGTATACGGATAAAGTAGAAATAACATAATAATTGATAGATAAGAGAAAGCGAAAGGGGAATTTTTTGCCATGGCAGCAGGAACAGATATTGGAATCGATTTAGGAACCGCCAGCGTTTTAGTTTACGTGAAAGGTAAAGGAGTCGTATTAAAAGAGCCATCCGTAGTGGCATTTGATAGAAATACAAACAAGATCAAAGCGATCGGAGAAGAAGCACGTTTAATGTTAGGAAGAACACCAGGAAATATCGTGGCAGTTCGTCCATTACGTCAGGGAGTTATCTCTGATTATACAGTTACAGAGAAAATGTTAAGTTATTTTATCAGCAGAACAGTTGGTAAGTCTTTATTTGGAAGAAAACCTCGCATCAGTGTTTGTGTACCAAGTGGTGCAACTGAAGTAGAGAAGAAAGCCGTAGAAGATGCAACATATCAGGCAGGAGCAAGAGAAGTTTCCATCATCGAAGAGCCAGTAGCAGCAGCAATCGGTGCAGGAATCGACATTGCAAAACCTTGTGGAAATATGATCGTTGATATCGGTGGTGGTACAGCTGATATCGCAGTTATCTCTTTAGGTGGAGTCGTAGTAAGCAACTCTATCAAAGTAGCTGGAGATGACTTTGACGAAGCAATCGTACGTTTCATGCGTAAGAAACATAACTTATTAATTGGAGAACGTACAGCAGAAGAAATCAAGATCAATGTAGGTACAGTATACAAACGCCCAGAAAATCTTACAATGGACGTTCGCGGACGTAACCTTGTAACAGGACTTCCAAAGACAGTGACTGTGACATCTGAAGAAACAGAAGAAGCTTTAAGAGAACCTGCATACCAGATCGTAGACGCAGTACACAATGTACTGGAGAGAACTCCACCAGAATTAGCAGCTGATATTTCTGATCGTGGAATCGTCTTAACAGGTGGTGGATCTTTAATTCAGGGATTAGAAGAACTGATCGAAGAGAAGACTGGAATCAACACAATGACAGCAGAAGATCCTTTAACAGCTGTAGCAATCGGTACAGGAAAATATATCGAATATTTAGCAGATGATGATAAAAAATCAAAGAACAAATAATCATTAGAGATTCAAAGAGGCCAGGATGGCAATTCATCCTGGCCTTAATTCACGTTATACTGTAGATCAGAAGAAAGGAGAGAAAACAATGGCATATTTGAAAGGATACGTAGATCATATACGTTTTCGGAATGAAGATAACGGATATACTGTATTAAGCCTTGATGTCGATGGAGATGAAGAGACTGTCGTTGGATCATTTCCTTTCTTAAATGATGGAGAATACATATCTTTGGAAGGAGATTATGTCGATCACCCAGTGCATGGACCACAATTTCAGATGAGAACTTATGAGATCGTGGCTCCAGATGATATTGACAGCATGGAGCGGTATTTAGGCTCCGGAGCGATCAAAGGAGTCGGACCTGCACTTGCAAAACGTATTACAAAGAAGTTTAAGATGGATACCTTCCGAGTCATCGAAGAGGAGCCAGAACGTCTTGCAGAAGTAAAAGGAATCAGCGAGAAGAAAGCCAGAGCGATCGCCGTGGAATTCAGTGAGAAGCAGGAAATGCGTCAGGCGATGATGTTTCTGTCTGGATATGGAATCAATAATAATCTTGCTGTGAAGATTTATAAAGAATATGGGGATCATTTGTATACGATCATTCAGGAAAATCCATATAAGATGACGGATGATATTGCGGGAGTCGGATTTAAGATCGCAGATGAGATCGCGAAGAAAGTCGGGATTGGAAGTAACTCAGATTACCGCATCATTTCTGGAATTTTTTACACCTTAATGCGGGCACTAAATGAAGGCCATGTATTTTTGCCAAAACGTATTTTGTGCAGAAATGCAGCTCATATCTTAGGGGTAACACCAGAAGATATCGAAGAGCATTTATTAGAAATGATGATCGATCGCAAGATTGTCATTGAAGAGGATGAAGAGACAAGAGTTTACGCAGCACCACAGTATCATATGGAAGTCAATACGGCAAGAATGCTGCTGGATTTAAATATCCATTATGATGTTTCCGTTTCTGAGGTGGAGACAATGATCGCAATGATCGAAGAGACAGAGCAGATCACATTTGCTGAAAAACAGAAAGAAGCGATTCATGCAGTGGCACAGGATAGTATCGTTGTCTTAACCGGAGGTCCGGGAACTGGTAAGACGACAACGATCAATGGAATGATCCAGTATTTTGAACATGAAGGATTGGATATTCGTTTGGCAGCACCAACAGGAAGAGCAGCAAAGCGTATGACAGAGGCAACGGGATATGAAGCAATGACGATTCATCGTATGTTAGAGATCAATGGGGAAGCTGACAGGGAACGTGACATGAAAAAGGGAAATGCATCCATGTTTGAACGCAATGCGGGTAATCCATTAGAAACGGATGTGATCATCATTGACGAAATGTCCATGGTAGACCTATATCTGATGAATGCACTTCTGCAAGCTATGGTGCCTGGAACAAGATTGGTCATTGTAGGAGATGCCAATCAGTTGCCATCGATCGGTGCTGGAAATGTCTTAAAAGATATGATCGCATCAGGACAGTTTAAAGTCGTGGAATTAAACCAGATCTTCCGTCAGGAAGAAGGTAGCCATATCGTAAGAAATGCCCATCTGATCCATCAGGGAAGACCAGTTGAATTAGATAATAAGAGCCGGGATTTTTTCTTTTTACAGAGAAATAATATTCAGGATGTATTAGGAGTTTTAGTATATTTAGTACGGGATAAACTACCAGGATATGTCCATGTGAAACCATATGATATCCAGATCTTAACACCAATGCGAAAAGGTGAACTTGGTGTTGAGAGGCTCAATCAGGTCATGCAGCAATATTTGAATCCACCATCTGATGAGAAGAAAGAAAAAGAGATCGCCTTTGGATTATTCCGGGAAGGTGACAAAGTCATGCAGATCAAGAACAATTATCAGATTGAATGGGAAATGCGAAATAGCAAAGGATTCACCGTAGATAAGGGAGTTGGAGTATTCAATGGTGATATGGGAATCATCACAGAAATCAATGATTACACAGAGAAGATCACAGTCTTATTTGATGAGACGAGGGAAGTCCAGTATCCGTATGCAAGTCTTGATGAATTAGAACTTGCATATGCAGTCACGATCCACAAATCACAGGGAAGCGAATACCCAGCGGTTGTGATGCCGATCTTAAGCGGACCAAGAGTATTATTCCACAGAAACCTTCTGTATACAGGAGTCACAAGAGCAAAAAACTGTTTAACGATCGTAGGAGACAGAAATATGTTATTTTCCATGATCCAGAATGTCAATGAGCAACGGAGGTATACAACCCTTGCACTGCGCTTAGATCAGATCGCAAATGAATCCGAAGAAAGCGGTCCGATGGATGATCTTGGAATCTAAAAAGTAAAAAATAAAGAGAAAAATGCCAGAAACCGTCATCTTTTAGAGGACGGTTTTTCTTGTTTGAAGTCCTTTTCAAACCTTATAATGTAGGGGAGGAAAGGAAGGGACATATGAAAGAAAAAAGACGTATGATATCAGAAGCAGCCAGGCAGTTAGGCCTTGAAACATATCATTTAAGAACATGGGAAGAAGAATTTTCCTTAACGATCCCTCGAAATGAAAAAGGATATCGTTGTTATGGAGACAAAGAAATACATACATTTGAACAGATTCGTGATATGAGAAATGCTGGATTAGACAGCGAAGAGATCAAACAGAAATTATCCGGAAATATCATTCCATTTCCGGCAGAAAAACAGATGAATACGTCTGATAAAATGATGCAGTTTCAAAAAGTATTGGTAAAGATCATGGGACAGGCGATCCTGGAACAGAAAGATCATATTGCAGATCAGATCAGTTCTAAGGTTTCAGACAGAGTAGTAAAAGAAATGGATTATCAGTTTCGGCTAAGAGAAGCTGAAGAAGAAAAAAGATTTCAGAAACTGGATGAGATGATCAGAAATCAGCAAAAAGCAAGAGAAGAAATTGCAGCATCCAGAGAAAAACGAAGATTTTTCAGAAGAAAACGAAAAGAAAGATAAGTAAAGATTGTATTTGGATTCAGACAATATTATAATAAATTTATCAGCTCTGATCTGTAACAGATCAGGAGTGAATAGATAGAGTGAGGAATTCGAATATGAAAAAACGACCAAAGATTCTGGTAGTCGGAAGCCTGATGATGAATCAAGGCATAGAAACATCTGTGATCCCAGAAGAAGGACAGACCGTGATGGGTGAAGATATTAAGAAATCACCTGGGGGCAAGGGTGCTAATCAGGCAGTACAGATGGCTCGTCTTGGGGCAGATGTTACGTTGATCGGTAAGATCGGAAGAGACAGGGATGGAGAAGAACTGGTTAAAGTATGTAAGGAAGCAGGAGTGAACACAGAACAGATCATTTATGATGATGTGCTCCCAACAGGATCTTCGATTGTATTATTAGAGACTGTTCCAGGACAGAAAGTAAAGAAAAGATCGATCGTCATACCAGGGGCAACAACACAATTAACGGTTGATGAGATCGCATATCTGGAAGATGAGATGGACAAATATGATCTCGTTGTGCTTCAGAATGCAATACCGATGGAAGTCAATGAAGCAATTGCGGGTTATGCATATAAACATGAAGTTGATGTAGTATTGAACCCTATTCCGGCAAAGAAGCTTTCAAAAGAACTTATGGAGTGTGTTACATACCTGATCGTCAATGAACAGGCAGCAAAATCAATGACAGGTATTAAGATCCATAGTGATTGGAAGAGGGAATGGACAAGATTTAATCTCGATGAAGCAAGAGTTGCATCGGCGGTGATCCGTGGACGAGGAGTACCAACAGTACTGATCACATTAGCCGAGAAGGGTGTGATCATGAACACACCAGAACGTTTTTACTATAAGAAAGCGATCGAAAACGTAGAAATGGTCGATCCAAGAGCAGCAGGAGATGCATTTATCGGGGCATTCTGTACAAGGATCTGTACGGATGATTCTATTGGAAAAGTACTGACGATCGCGAATTATACAGCAGCCTTATCCATTGCAACAGAAGGTGCGATAGAATCCTTGCCAACATCGAAACAAGTAAGAGAATATATGGAACAAAAAAGAGATGCATAAAAATGCATCTCTTTTTTGTTGTTTGAACAATATACGTACCTGGAAATTATTCCTGGCTGATAGCTCCTGCTGGACATCCGTCTGCGCAAGCTCCACATTCCATGCATGTATCTGCATCGATTACGTACTGTCCGTCTCCTTCGCTGATAGCTCCTGCTGGGCAAGTTCCTTCGCAAGCTCCACAAGAAATACAAGCGTCTGAAATTACATATGCCATAGTTATATCCTCCTTATATAAATAGTATAATCATTAGTAGCGGGTAAACCCCGCTCGACCATCTCTATTTTAATATACTTAGGAAGGAATATCAAGTGATTTTGTTGTATTTTTAACAATAATAAGCGGAAAATTTATAAAGTTATTTTGACACTTTGAACAGAATGTATTATACTATGAATGTTAGTTTAAACTATTTTAGAAAACATGTATCGCAAAACATATTTTCTGAAAATATTATTAAATTTTATGGAGGAACAAACGAAATGGCAATTTCAAAAGATATGATCATCGCAGATCTGATCGCATTAGATCCAAACTATGCAGCAATCCTTATGGCATCTGGAATGGGATGCGTTGGATGCCCATCATCTCAGGGAGAAAGCATTGAACAGGCAGCTTATGTTCATGGAATGGATTTAGATGAATTGCTTGGAAGATTAAACGAATATGCTCAGACAAAAGAAGCATAATTAATCGAGCAATAAGAAATTAAAAGTGAAAAAGGACTATACTCCTTGGTGTATTAAAAACGCTAGGAGATATAGTCCTTTCTTTTTTTGCAAATAATGATCAAAGTGGCAAAAGTACCAAAACTCATCATTAAAATCATAAAAAGGTTGTTGAACGATTGTAAAAATAACCAAAAATATCATCAAAAAAACCTTGATTTTATGCCAAATTCACGATTAGTTTATAAAATTTTTATATTTGTGCAACGTTGAGCAAAAATGTTGCACATCACAGGAATGAGCAATAGTTGCTCCATTTTTTGAACCCAAAGAGAATTGTATTGATAAAAATACCCAGATATAATGTAATCAACAGGTAAGGAACGAAGCTTACAAAATGCAACAAGCAACCTGACCGTAAGAATAATAAAAGGAGAGTGATAAGTCGTGGCAAATCGTGACACAATTTACAAAGAACTGATCCAGCTTGACTGGGAAGTCAAAGATCAGGACGAATTTTTTGACAAGATGACAGATAAGCTTTTAGAGCTTGGATATGTAAAAGATACATTCAGAGATGCAATTAAAACGAGAGAAGCAAATTATCCAACAGCTCTTCCGGTTGAACCGTATCCGGTAGCTATCCCTCATTCAGACCCAGAGAATATCATCAAACCATTTATCGCATGTACAAGATTAAAAGATACGATCAAATGGTGTGAGATGGCAAACAATGATGTTCAGCATGATGTAAAATTCATCTTCATGTTAGGATTCCTCGGTGGACATGATGATCCAAATGCAGGAAACGAACATGTTGAATTACTTCAGGTACTGGTAACAAATTTCCAGAAGCCAGAAGTTATGGACAGATTAGTAAACGCTAAAACTGAAGATGAGTACATGGAAGCAGTACTTTCCATGGAAGGTCTTTAAAATAACCAATAAACAAAACTAATAAAGGTTTTTAGAAAGGAAGGTCTTAAAATGAAACAGATCGTAGTAGCATGTGGAAGTGGAGTAGCAACTTCTCAGACAGTAGCAAGTAAAGTAAATCGTCTTTTAAAAGAGAACAATATCCCTGCTGAAGTATTAGCAGTAGATATCAAATCTGTAGACCGTTACATCGCTGGAAGCTGTGCTTACATCGCAATCACAAAAGTAACAAAAGAATATCCTATCCCAGTTATCAATGGTATCGCATTTTTAACAGGTGTTGGACAGGATGCTGAATTCAAAAAATTAGTTGATGCTGTTAACGCATAAGATGCGAAGCAGTTTTAACTGATTTTTGAAAGAGAGAAAAGGAGAATTATATGAGTGTTTTAGGAAATGTTATTAACTGGATCCTGGGATTAGGTGCTGCAATCTTCGTACCAATCATCATTATCATCGCAGGATTGATCGTAGGAATGAAAATTAAAGATGCCATTTCAGCTGGTATCACATTAGGTGTAGCCTTCACTGGTATGTCAATGCTGATCGGATTTATGTCTGATGCTATTGGACCTGCTGCAAAGGCAATGTTAACACATACAGGAATCAACTTACCAATCGTTGACGGTGGTTGGACAACATTATCAGCAATCGCATGGTCTTGGCCATATGCATTCTTAATGTTCCCACTGATGATCGGATTAAACATCATTATGCTGATCATCAACAAAACAAAAACATTCAACGCTGACTTATGGAATGTTTGGGGAAAAATCTTTACAGGTGTAGCAGTAGCAGCCGTATCTAAACCATACTTTGGAACAGCAGCTTCTATCGCATTAGCATTTATCGTAGCTGGTATCCAGATTATCTTTGAATTAAAGATGGCGGATATGTATCAGTATCGTATTGAAAAACTTTCTGGAATTCCAGGAGTAACATGTACACATAAGATGGGATTCACTTCTATCTTCATGTTCCCAATCGACTGTGTTTTAAAGAAGATCCCTGCATTAAACAAACGTTTCGATGCAGCAGCATTAAAAGATAAGATCGGTATCTTTGCTGAGTCTCACGTATTAGGATTCATCCTTGGTATTATTTTTGGTGTTCTTGCAAAATATAAAGTAGCAGCAATTTTAACATTAGGTATTCAGGCTTCATGTGCATTGACACTGTTCCCTGTAATTTCTAAATATTTCATGATGGCATTAGAGCCAATTTCATCAGCGATCAGTGCTTTCATGAACAAGAAATTTGAAGACAGAACATTAGTTGTAGGTCTTGACTGGCCATTCATGGGTGGTGCAAACGAAATCTGGTTAGCAGTATTCTGGGCTATCCCTGTAACATTATTATTCTCAATGTTCTTACCAGGAAATGAAATCCTTCCATTCGCTGGTATCGTAAACAATGCTATCGCTGTAGCAGCTTTCCTTGTAACAGGTGGTAACATCATCCGTATGTTGATCTTAGTTACATTATTTGCACCAGCTTACCTTTGGGTTGGTACGATCATGGCACCATTCATCTCTGATCTTGCACGTTCAACAGGAGCAGTTGCATTAAAAGCTGGAGAATTAATTTCTTGCTCATCTATCGATGGACCTATCCAGACATATGCATTCTCTCATGTATTTAAGATCATGGATGGAAACTTCTTCCCATTAGTATTATGTGTGATCTTTGTTGTATGCTTTGTTGCACTTTACAAATACCTTGGAAAAGAAGAAGCAGAAGGAAGAGAGATCAACTAGGATTGATCCTCAATTATACATAAAAATTAGACAGCAGAAAGAAATGAGGTTTCAGTTATGCAGAGATTTGTAAATGATCCAGATTATATTGTAGAAGATATGGTAAAAGGGTATGTAAAAGCCCACAAAGATCTGATCAAACGTTCAGAAGCAAATGATCGTGTTGTCCAGTATGTAAACGCTCCTGTAGAAGGCAAAGTTGGTCTTGTAACAGGTGGTGGATCAGGACATGAACCTGCGTTTCTTGGCTATGTCGGAAAGAATATGATGGATGCAGTAGCAGTAGGTGAGATTTTTTCCTCACCTTCTGCTCAAGCATTTTATGACGCTTTTATGTCAGTAGATTCTGGTAAAGGAGTTGCCTGCTTATTTGGTAACTATGCCGGAGATAACATGAACGTAAAGATGGCGATCCGCAAAGCAAAGAAACAGGGTGTCACTGTAAAATATGTCGTAGCAACAGATGACGTTGCATCTTCTCCAAAAGAGACAAAAGAAAAACGTCATGGTATTGCAGGCGGAGTGTTCATGTGGAAGATCGGAGGAGCGAAAGCTGCTTTAGGTGGAACACTTGATGAAGTTATTGATGTAGCACAAAAAACCGTTGACAATACAAGAAGTATCTGTGTGGGACTGAGTCCATGTGCGATTCCAGCAGTAGGACATCCAAACTTTGAGATCGAAGATGGAAAGATGGAATTTGGAATCGGACATCATGGAGAACCAGGTATTAATGTCCAGGATTTAAAACCAGCAAAAGACATTGCAAGACAGATGGCTAAGTCAGTCATTGATGATATGGAACCAGAAGGAGGTTCTGAAGTTGCAGTCTTAATGTCTGGATTAGGAGCTACTCCGGTTATGGAATTATACGTTCTGTACGATGAAGTAGAAGCATATTTAGAAGAACAGGGATTATCTGTATATAAAGTGTTTATCGGAGATTATGTAACATCTCTTGATATGAATGGAGCAGCATTAACTGTCCTTAAATTAGATGATGAATTGAAAGAATTACTTGATCATGAGGCAAAATCTCCTGGAATTGAAGTATAAACTTATGAAAGTAAGAACTTGATGAAAGAGGTGTACCCATTGTATTTAGATGAAAGAGCTTATACGGTTCTTAAAACGATAGTGAATAATCCCTCGATTACGGGGAAGGAAGTGGAAATGTCTTTACAGCTATCCAGGAAGCAGTTAAGTTACACGATCGAGAAGATCAATGATTATCTGCAAGACAATGGAACGCCAAAGATTGAGAGGCTTAGAACTGGAAAATTCATTATACCAGTGGCTGTTATTGAACAATATCAGACAGAAGAGATCGCAGGGGATGGAACAACGTATATTTATACGGATAAGGAACGCGGACTTTTAATTTTTTTGATGCTTCTTTGCATACGTGAGGAATTATCAATCTATCATTTCACATCAAAATTAGAAATCAGCAAGAATACATTTCTTACAGATCTTAAGAAACTGGAACAAAGATTAGAAGATTATCATCTGGAAGTATCATACAGCCGGCAGGAAGGATATCACTTAGTCGGCAGTGAATATGCAAAGCGGGAAATGATGATCACATCGATTCGTGGGATTTTGAAGATTCCAAAAGGAAAAGATACGATCATGGACATCTGTCAGATCAGTGAAGAGATGATGGAGCAGGTAGAGAAACAGATCTCAATGATCGAAGAACGCCTGCAAGTTCGTTTTACAGATGAGAGACTTAAAGAACTTCCACTGATCATGTGTCTCACTATTATCAGAACACAGAAGGGAAGAATTCTTCGAGAACTTCCAGAGACATTTCAACATATTGCCGGCACCAAAGAATATTCAGTTATGCTTGAATTTGCAAAAGAATATGGGATCACCTGGCAGACTGAGAAACTGTTTTTAACAGCTCAGATACAGATTTCAAATTTTCATACATTACAAGGAAAAGATTCTTCACAGGAAGAAGAATTAATGAAAGCTTCAGAAGAAGTGATCGTTAATTTTGAGAATCTGATCTGTGTAACGATCAATGAAAGAGAGACATTGCTTGAAGCATTGTTTCAGCATATCAAACCAGCATTTTACCGTATGAAGTATCATTATCATATTGAACAGAGTATTTTAGATATGGTCCTCCCACAATATGCATCACTTCATGCAGTTGTCCGTAAGTCGATCGGACCGGTTGAGAAATTAGTTGGAGTCGAGGTGCCAGACGAAGAGCTCGTATATATTACAGCATTGTTTGGAGCATGGCTTCGAAGAGAAGGAATTCTTGAACTTGCACCGGAAGCAAAGAAACGAGCAGTGGTTGTATGTGCCAATGGAATATCAGTTTCAAATTTTTTATATTTTACATTGAAAGAACTGTTTCCAGAGATTGATTTTATTGCATGCCTTTCTATGAGAGATTTTGCAACCTATGATGAAACAAAGTTTGACATTGTATTTACGATGGTAAGACTAGAGACAGCAAAGACACAATTTGTTGTAAAGCCATTCCTTGATGAGATATCTAAGATGAAATTCAGGGACAAAGTCATGGGAGAATTAGTTGGGATCGTTCCTCGTAAGCTAGATGTTTCTACATTATTAAATGTCGTTCGAAAATATGCAGATATTAAGGATGAAGAAGCTCTGAAAAGGGAATTCGCAGCAGCACTCAATCCAGAGACAGAAGAGGAAAAATCCGATAATGTAAGTACAAAGTTTCAGATTGGGCTGAAAGATGTTTTAGTAGAGGAAACGGTACAGGTATTAGATCATGTACTTCCTTGGGAAGATGCGATCCAAACGGTGGCCAAGCCGTTGTTGGATCGAGGGGATATCACAGAGAGGTATGTTCAGAAGGCAATTGACAATATCAAAGCAGACAAACCATTTATCATGATCGCAGACGGAGTGATCATTGCGCATGCTGGGGTTGATGATGGAGCGAAAAGAGTATGTTTATCATTGCTTACGATGCCAGAGAGAACGGATGTTTACGGATATATGGAAGCGGATGTCGTCATTATGATCGGAACTCCTGATCCAACGAAACATCTGGAAGTGTTAGAACAGTTAAATCACATTATTGAAGATAAAAAAAGCTTGCAGCTTTTAAAGAAAGCGAAAAAGCCAGAAGATATTATTAAACTTATTCAAAAACGAGAAAAGGAGAAGAAGAAATGTTAGAATCATTAAAAAAAGACGTTGTAGCTATGGCAAAACGTGCTCAAAAAGAAGGATTATGTAAACATTTATCTGGAAACTTAAGTGCAAGAGATCCAGAAACAGGATATGTAGTGATCACACCAACACAGGTAGATAGAGATTTATTAACAGCAAGAGATATGGTTGTTCTTGATCTTGATGCAAACGTTATCGAAAATGAATCAGGACTTCGTCCAACAAGTGAATCTTTAATGCATCTTCAGATTTACAAAACAAGACCAGATGTGAATGCAATCTGCCATACACATTCTATGTATGCAACAACATTCGCTGTATTAAACAAACCAATTCCAGCGGTTGTATATGAAATCGCTAACTTAGGTGTAACAAAATCCAGAATCCCAGTAGCTCCTTACGGACGTCCAGGAACAACAGATCTGTCTGATAGTGTTATTGAACCAGTTCAGGAAGCAGACGTATTCTTATTACAGGGACATGGAGCAGTAGCTGTATCTCAGGGTGATATCTATGATGCATACTTAAGAGCTGCTTATATCGAAGAATTAGCTCAGTTATACTACAATGCACTTTGTGCAGGACAGGGCGAAGAACCATACTTCTTCCCACCAGAAGAATTACAGAAATGGGAGTATCCATCTCAGATCAAATTCCCTAACAAATAATCGCTTACATAGAAGAAGGAGAATATGCAATGAAGAAAATTATCAACCAGCCAGATAATTATATCAAAGAAATGTTAGAAGGAATCTATATCGCACATAAAGACGATCTTGCATGTGTAGATGGAGACTTACAGGTTCTTGTTTCTAAACATAAAAAAGAAGGTAAAGTAGGTATTGTCACAGGTGGTGGATCAGGACATCTTCCATTATTCTTAGGATATGTAGGAAAAGGTATGATTGATGGATGTGCAGTTGGTGATGTATTCCAGTCTCCAAGTGTAGATCAGGCGATCGCATTAACAAGAGATGCAGATCAGGGTGCCGGAGTATTATATATCTATGGTAACTACAATGGAGATATCTTCACATTCCGTCCAGCAGCTGATGAAGTTGAGATGGAAGATGATATCGAAACAGCAGAAGTATTAGGAGCAGACGATGTTGCTTCAGCAGGACCATCTGCACCAGGAGAAAAGAACACACGTCGTGGTGTTGCAGGAATCTTCTTCGTATACAAATGTGCAGGAGCTGCAGCAGACAAGATGCTTTCTTTAGAAGAAGTAAAACGTGTTGCAGATAAAGCAAATAATAACGTGCGTACAATGGGTGTAGCTTTATCACCATGTACAGTACCAAGAGTCGGTAAACCAAGTTTCGAAATTGAAGATGACGAAATGGAAATCGGAATGGGAATTCATGGAGAACCAGGAATCCGCCGTGGTAAATTAGAGCCAGCTGATCAGATCGTTGACGAAATGTTAGAGAAGATCGTTGCGGACCTTCCATATGAAAATGGTGACGAAGTTGCAGTACTTGTAAATGGTCTTGGAGCAACTCCATTAGATGAACAGTATATCGTAACACGCCGTATCAATCAGGTTCTTGAAGAAAAAGGAATCAGCGTATACAAATACTATGTAGGAGAATATGCAACAGCGATCGAAATGGCTGGATTCTCAATCTCATTATTAAAACTTGATGATGAATTAAAAGAATATATCGACCATCCAGTTGATACACCATTCTTCAAACAGGTTTAGGAGGCATTTTAGTATGGAAACATCGTATTTAATCAAATTATTAAAAGAGATCAGCGACATTATGGCTGAGAATAAAGATAAGCTGATCGAGATGGACGGAATCGTTGGTGATGGAGACTTAGGTCTTACAATGTCCGATGGATTCAAAGCAGCATACGATGCAGTATCTGACGGAGCAATCGCTGATGCAGGAAAACTGTTATTTGCAGCAGGAAAAGCAATGGCGAATAAAGTTCCTTCAACAATGGGATCTTTGATGGCAACTGGTTTAAAACAGGCTGGAAAAGATCTGAAAGGAAAAGAAACATTAGAAGATGCTGATGTAGTACAGATCTTTGCTTCTTACGAAGCGGGAGTTGCGAAATTAGGTGAAGCGAAGGTTGGAGATAAGACATTCCTTGATGGACTTCATCCAGCAGTAGAAAGCTTACAGGCTTCTTTAGCAGCAGGGGAATCTTTAGCAGATATGGCAGGGAAAGCCGCTGATGCAGCAGAAGAAGGATTCAAAGCTACTACAACAATGTTAGCAGTTCATGGACGTGCTGCAACAAGAGGAGAAGCATCCAGAAGTCTGGAAGATCCAGGAGCCAAAGTTGCATCGCTGATCATGCAGGCATTTGCAAAAAGTTTATAATTCTTAGCATGTGATTTATAAAGATAAAACAGTACATTGTAATAGAGATATTATAGTGTACTGTTTTTTTAGGAGGTATGTTATGTTAAATTTTCAATATTTTACACCGACCAAGGTTGTATTTGGCAAAGATGCGGAATTGAAAGTTGGTCCGTTGGTAAAGGAAGAAGGGTGTAAGAAAGTTCTGGTACATTATGGTGGACAAAGTGCTAAAAAGTCTGGACTGTTGGACAGAGTCTGCGAAGCATTAAAGGATTTTGACATTGATTATGTAACACTTGGAGGTGTAGTTCCAAATCCACATCTTTCAAAAGTATATGAAGGAATCGAATTATGCAAGAAAGAAGGAGTAGATTTCATTCTTGCAGTTGGAGGAGGAAGTGTTATCGATTCCTGTAAAGCGATTGCGTATGGACTTGGAAATCCAGAGGTTGATGTATGGGATCTGTTTACAGGAAAGGCAAGACCAAAAGCATGTTATCCACTAGGAAGCGTCTTAACGATCGCAGCAGCAGGAAGTGAAATGAGTAATTCTTGCGTTATCACCAATGAAGAAGGATGGTATAAGAAAGCACTGGATACAGATCTTGCCAGACCTAAATTTGCGATCATGAATCCGGAGATCACATATACCTTGCCAGACTATCAGACACAGTGCGGATGTGCAGATATCATGATGCATACAATGGAACGTTATTTTGTATTAGAAGATACAATGGAGATCACAGACAAGATCGCTCAGGACGTTATGAAAAATGTCATGAAATATGCAAAGATCTTAAAGAAGGATCCTGAGAATTATGAAGCAAGAGCAGAGATCATGTGGTGTGGGTCTCTGTCACATAATGGTTTGACAGGCTGCGGAACTTGCGGAGGTGACTGGGCAACGCATCTGATTGAACATGAGCTTGGTGGAATGTTTGATGTGGCTCATGGAGCAGGGCTTGCAGCTGTATGGGGAAGCTGGGCAAGATATGTTATGGACGAGAAACCAGAACGATTTGCACAGTTTGCAGTCGATGTTATGGGAGTAGAAGAAAGCGATGATGTAAAATCAACAGCATTAAAAGGTATTGAAGCAGTCGAAGAGTTTTATAGAATGATCGAGATGCCAACAAACATGAAAGAACTTGGAATCGATCCAACCGACGAGCAGATAAAAGATATGGCAATGAAAGCAACGAATCATGACACACAGCAGTTAGGTGCATTTAAAAAATTGTCAGCAAAGGACTTAGTAGAAATTTATAAAACAGCAAAATAAATCCAATAAGAAGCCATGTATCTATAAAATAGAAAAAGGAATTCCTGAACACAAAATATTCGGGGATTCCTTTTCGTTTGTTTTAATAAGCAGCCATTTCTTCAACGGCCTGTTTTTCAATAATCGTCGTCAGATGTTCATTAAATAAAGCTTTCGTTGCATATGTGTTTGGCAGACGTTTGCAATATTCTGATAAAAGCTGATGAATCTCATCCATGACCGTGCTGTTCGGCGAATCGTCAAGATCCGTCAATGAAAGATAGTAGCACTGGTTTTCAGAATCTTTATATAAAGTACTGGACAGGCTGTACTTGTTCAGTAACTTTGAAGCAAATGCAACGTCATCGAGAGAAGTAAAAGCAAAGATGCCAACTCCGTCATCGGCGAGTACACGTTTCATATCATTTCCTGAGTCTGCTGAAAATGCGGATTTTCCAAAGTCTGAAAGCAGATCTGGAAGATTAGATAAAATGTCTTCATCAGCTCCCGCGAGCTGTCCAGCCAATAGACTTTTCGGCAGTTTTTTATAATGTTCACGGAAATCCTCCGGGTTATCCACTCTTGTGATCACAAGGATCAGACATTCTTTAGATACAGGAATCGCCTCAACCATCAAAGGATTATCTTCACTTGTTTCAAATCCAAGCTCTGTGGCTGCCTTATTCATCAATTCCCGGAACAGACCCTTTGCCTTCTCAGAACCAAAAGCCAGTTCACTTAACAGAGTTTCCTTTCCTTCTAAGTCTTCTTTATTTAAAGTACATCGGATCTGATTATCACTGATACGTTCTATTTTCATAATCATCACTCCTTTACTACTTTGATGTTATTATAGTATTACTTTTGCGGTGTGTAAAGCTTTTTCAAGAAATTTACAATTTTATCCATAAAGAGCTTGAAATAATTTCCAATTATGTATATAATTACATTATGTCGCGACAAGACTTACATTTGGAAACAGTGCGGAATTTTTATATACCACAAGAAACACTGACGATGTAAGGAAGAAACTTTCATTGTATGAGATTAAGAAAGTAACAAGAAACATCTGCTTAATAAGATTGGAGGGTACGTATGACGAGTCATGATGAATTATCTTATTATCTGTCACAAGGACTGGCGATCCGTGTGGACGGCATTACAATAAGTGATGCGAATCTGGAACATCTAAATCTAATACTCAACGAAGATGATTCTTACATGAAAGAGTATGTCAACGATCAGGAAGGAGAGATCTACGCCATAGAATATCAGAAAATCAAAGAATAATATGCAAAGAGTATGGCAGAGCTGGGAGATTAATTTCCCAGCTCATTATTATTATATTCTGATAATAATATATAATACGTTTTACTGAATTAGGAGAAACAGTTTTTGAATAAATTATATGATTGTGAATTTTATGTTAGATTAAGTTAATATAATGTAAAAGTATAGTTAAATGGATGTAAAAAAGATTGAACTATTTGTTTAGGTATGATAACTTGAGCGTATGAAATATAAACTGTTGAAACAATAAGAGTAGGGAGATGATTTTTTGAAAAAAAGTATAAAAAAATTTTTTGTTATTGGAGTTATAAGTGCAATTATAATGAACCAATCAATTATGCCAGCAATGGCATTATGCAAAACAATGTATGTTGAGAAAAAGGAAATAAGCAATGAACAGGAAGATACGCAGATTTCAGAAATTGATGATTTGATGGAGAAAAAATGTGAAGCATTGATTCAAAAGGATAACACAAAATGTGAAGATATAAATAATGAATTAGAGGAAAAGGGAGTTGAAACAATGTCTATTTCTCAAATCATAAAATTAACTGGAGAGGTTCCTAAATTGGATTCAGATGGAAATACAGAGCAGAATCTTAGAGCAGCTTCAGCAGCAACATTTCAAACCAAATATTCTACATATACATATAAAAACAAAAAATATAAAGTAATGCGAGTTTATGCGACACCAAATGGAAAAACAGGGCCATTATATAAGACAGGTAATAGTACAGTAAAAAATAGTAAATCCTTGGAAGCAATAGCAATGAATCTAATAAAAATAACATCATCAAGTGTAGCAGGAGTTGTAAATGAACCTATTGGAATAGTACAAACAGTCTATGGTTTTGCATCAGAAATTTCAAATTATCTTAGCAAAACGTCGGTAGTAAGTGATATTAAAGGATCATATACGTGGGCTGCAGCAGAAACGTGTGTTTTTGTATATTTTCAGAGCCCTACCATTTCTGGGGCTTGGAATTTAAAGGGACAATATTCTAAGGCATCAGTAGCAGTAGGGGTTAGTGTACCAACTTTAAAAGTAAAAGGTAAAAAAGCGATAGCTAAAGTACTTCAAAAAAGTTATAATAAAACAGTAACACCCCAAAATTATAATAGTACCCAAAAAGCATTTGAAGCATATAAAAATGGTGGTACATATAAAGCAATAGGAATATCAAAAGTTAATATTACAGGGGTTGAAGGAAAAAAAGTAGGGACAATTAAATTATCCAATCCACCTAGTCCATCTGGAATATGATATAATATTAATTCAAGTGATTTTGTAAAATATAAAATAAAGGAAAAATATTATGGATCATCGAAAAGTTAGAAAAATTTATTGGATTTGTTGGTTGTTAGCTTCTGTTATCGTAGTATTAGGTGCTTTGTTACCAGATGAGAAGATGCAAAAAATTGTAATCGCTATTGGAATAATAATTGTTATTTTTGGAAATATTATTGCAATTTGTTTTATGAGATGTCCTTACTGTAGAGGATTATTGAATTTAAGAGGATTCTCACCAGACTATTGTCCGTACTGCGGGAAAAAGATATAAAATTAATGAAAAGCCATTGTGGTTGATATAACCGCAATGGCTTTTCATAACTATATGATGTAAGTGTCAAAAGTATAAATTGCGTTTGTGCTTGCACAAATAAACAATTTATACTTATTGACACTCTTATCACTATATATCTGCTAGATAGCTTTCAATGCCATCTAAGATACATTGAACAGCTTTTTTCTGATACCCATCATCCTGAAGAGCTTTCAATTCCTCAGGATTAGATAAAAAACCACATTCCACGATCACGATCGGATAAGGATTATCCCGAAACAGATAATACTCAGCATTTGCCTTTGCCTCCCTGTGATTGTTCGGATCAAGCCCCTTGATCAAAGCAGACTGGATATGATCCGCTAACTGCTTTGATTTCTCAGACCCTTGCGGATAGAAAACCTGAGCTCCATGGACATCACTGCTTGGATAACTATTCTGATGAATGCTGATCACTGCCATAGGATCATTCTCAAAAATGAGCTGCTTTCGATTGGATAGATCACTTCGTTTCTCATTTTCTTTCGAATCCGCAAGATTATAGTCCCCATTTCTTGTCATATATACTTTATAATTTTTCTTTTCCAGAAGTTTTTGAAGCTTTAATGCAAGAGAAAGATTGATATCCTTTTCTAAAATATTCGAATTTCCAACCTTCCCAGGATCAGAACCTCCATGTCCGGCATCGATACATATCACATTTTGATTCTTGACAGTCTGTGCAACAAAGATAGGGAATGTAATAGAAGAAACAGATAATAAAACGACGATCAGAAGAACACCCCAGAAGATGAAACGATGTTGTTGATTCATAGGAAGAACATCCTTTTTCTTTCTATTATATGATGTAAGTGTCAAAAGTATAAATTGCGAAGTCTCAATGGTGCAATACTTTATTTTTTCCATATTTAATGTTATAATAAATCCAAATGACTACATTTAATCATTGAAGAAAGATTAAAAGTCAGGAGAGTTTAATATGGAAACAAGACTTGTAAAAATTAATAATATGGAAGATTGCAAAAAGGACATGGAAGAAGCAGGAGAGCTGATCAAAGCAGGCGAACTTGTTGCATTTCCAACAGAGACAGTCTATGGCCTTGGAGGGAATGGATTACTTCCTGATGCGGCAAAGAAGATCTATGCAGCGAAGGGAAGACCTTCTGATAATCCATTGATCCTTCACGTATGTAATATGCAGATGGTAGAATCTCTGGTCAAAGAGATTCCAGACAATGCAAGACGTGCGATGGAACATTTCTGGCCGGGACCTATGACGGTGATCTTGCAGAAAGCGGATCAGGTACCAGATTGTGTGACAGGCGGACTTGATACAGTAGCGATCCGTATGCCGGATCATCCAGTTGCATTAGAGCTGATCAGAAGATCAGGAGTGCCGATCGCAGCACCAAGTGCGAATACATCTGGGCGTCCAAGTCCGACAAAAGCAGAACATGTCATGGAAGATCTTCATGGAAAGATTCCGATGATCTTAGATGGGGGAGCTGTTATGGTAGGTGTAGAATCAACGATCATTGATTTTACAGAAATAGTTCCAGTGATCCTAAGACCAGGATGGATCACAAAGGAGTCCATGGAAGAATTTCTTGGGTGTGAAGTATTGATGAATACATCTTTAAAAGCAAGCGATCACGGAATTCCAAGAGCACCTGGAATGAAGTACAAACACTATGCACCAAAGGCGGAGATGGTGCTTGTATTAGGCGATGATCAGGAGAAAGTCGTTGATCATATCAATCAGCTTGCGAAAGAACAAAAGGAACAGGGTAAGAAGATAGGAATCATTGCATCGGATGAGACAAAAGACCTCTATCAGGCAGATGAAGTTGTTTCTGTAGGACAGAGAGCACATCTCGAGACAGTAACAGCAAATTTATATGATGTATTAAGAGAATTTGACCATAAGGATGTTGATATGATCTATTCCGAAGGATTTGAAGGTGAACCCTTAAGTGAGGCGATCATGAACCGTATGGTAAAAGCAGCAGGACATGAAATCCTCCGTATTTAAAAAGGAGAATATTTTGAAGAAGATAATAATGGTGAGTACGAATAATACGTGCCGAAGCTTTATTGCAGAGTCGATCCTTCGCCAGTATCTTTTGGATGCAGATCAGAAGAATGTTGAAGTGATCTCAAGAGGGCTGGTCGTATTATTTCCAGAACCTGTCCATGTCAAAGCAGCAGACATGGTAATAAAGACGTGCGGGATTGAAAGTCTTGATTTTCGGTCGGCGCAGCTTACGCAGGAAGAAGTAGAAGAAAGCGATCTGATCTTAACCATGACAGAAGAGCAGAAAGATAAGATCTTAGAAGAATATCATGGATACAAAGAGATCGCGACATTGAACGAATATGCCAGAGTGGAAGGTGCGATCATTGACCCATACGGCATGGAAGATGACGACTACGAGCGCTGTTTTGAACAGATTGCCCGTTTAGTTAAGAAAATATGGCAAGAAAGACTAGGAGGAAACAAAATGATAGGTATTGGTAGTGATCACGGTGGATATGCATTAAAACAGGCAGTTATCAAACATCTGGAAGAAAAAGGATATGCAGTGAAAGATTATGGATGCTATTCAGAAGAATCCTGTGATTATCCAGTTTATGCAAAAGCAGTAGCGAATGCAGTCAAAGACGGAGAAGTAAAACAGGGAATCTTAATCTGTGGAACAGGAATCGGAATCTCTATTACAGCGAATAAGATCAAAGGAATCCGTGCAGCACTTTGTAGTGACACATTCAGTGCACATGCAACAAGAGAACATAATGATGCAAACATTCTTGCAATGGGAGCACGTGTTGTTGGAGAAGGTTTAGCACTTGATATCGTTGATACATTCCTTGAGACAGAATTCTCAAATGATGAGAGACACATTCGTCGTATCAATATGATCGAAGACTAGAAGAGAAAATCAAAGTTATATAAAAATAAGATATAAGCCATATGAATAAAGAAGATATGCAGACAGTTTTTTAGAAGTGATCAACAGTTTGCATGTCTTTTTTTGTATACAAAATCACTTTGAAGATGATAAAAAACAGTTAAGATTCAGTTAAGAAGCAGAAAAAAATTATCATATCTTAACACAAAAAAACTGACTAACGTTCATTTGTATACACTGAAAACCCTTATGTTTTGGTGCTTTTTACTAAATTTAGAAGTGGTTATTTGTAAGTATTAAACAAAAAACAAACACAATCTTAACGGAAAAAGAATTGACAAATAAAAATTTGAGGCATAAAATAGCTTTCAGAACAAGGGTGTTTACGATGTATTGTGTAAGCACTCTTTTACTTTTGCAGGAATTAAACCCTTGAATCTCTGCAAAAAATTAAAATTAAAGAAGGTGAGGAGAAAATGGGTTCATTGGGAGATTATCTGATGGAAGAGCTGTCACTTAAGACAAGCTTTACGATCCCCATCGGCGGAGGTATTCCAGTACCGCAGTCAGCCGTAACAACATGGGTGATCATGGCAATCGTAGTGTTGCTCTGCATCATATTCGTACGGAACCTGAAAGTCATACCAGAAGGACCGCAAGTTTATGTGGAAGCCTTAGTTGGTTTCATCTATAACTTCATCGGTGGTCTGGTCGGCGAAAAAGGGAAACGTTACATACCGTTTCTTGGAACAATTCTGATTTATCTTGGCTGTGCAAATATTTCGGGATTTTTCAGAGTAAAACCGCCAACGAAAGATCTGAATGTTACCGCAGGATTAGCGATCATCAGTTTGTTTTTGATCATATATTCCGGAATCCACGAGAAAGGATTGAAGGGATATATACACAGTTATGTGGAACCTATGCCAATGATGGCGGCCATTAACATCCTTGAATTATTTACAAGACCGTTATCACTGTGTATGCGACTTTTTGGAAATGTCTTAGGAGCATTCGTTTTGATGGAATTGATTACACATATCGCACCAGCAATCGTGCCATTACCATTTAGTTGTTACTTCGACTTTTTCGATGGGTTGTTGCAGGCATATGTATTTGTATTGTTAACATCACTGTTTATCAGTGAATCAATTGAGTAAGATGTATCATGACAGATACACAAATTTAATTTTTATTTAAAAGGAGATTAGAACTATGGGATTAGCAGCTATTGGAGCAGGAATTGCAGTATTAACAGGTTTAGGAGCAGGTATTGGTATCGGTGTTGCAACAAATGGAGCACTTGGAGCAATCGCAAGACAGCCAGAAGAAGCTGGAAACATCAATAAAACATTATTACTTGGTTGTGCATTAGCCGAAGCTACATCAATTTATGGATTAGTTGTTGCGATTCTGTTAATCGTAATGAAATAGAAGTAGGAGGCGGAAGATATGTTTCTGAAATTAGACTGGGGCATTATCTGGCCGATCGTCAACATTGTCGTATTTTATCTCTTGCTTAGAAAATTCTTATTTGGTCCAGTCAGTGAGGTCATGGAGCAAAGAAAAAAAATGATCTCAAGTGACTTAGATGATGCAGCACAGACGAAAGCTGAAGCAGAAGAGATCAAGCAGGAATATGAGAAAAACCTTGCACAGGCAAAGGATGAGGCAGGACAGATTGTTTCCGACGCAAGAGCAAGAGCCAAGAATGAATACCAGAATAAGATGGATCAGACAAAAGAAGAGATTGCTCTTATGAGAGAAAATGCCCGTAAAGACATTGAAGCTGAGAAACAAAAGACGATCGCAGGTCTTCAGACAGAGATCGCAGGTATCGCACTTATGGCAGCTTCGAAAGTTGTGGAAAAAGAAGCAAACGACAAAGGCAACGAGAAGCTTTTGGATGATTTCCTGAAAGAGGCAGGTGTCTAGCATATGAAGAGAATTTCCATGACGTATGGACAGGTATTGTTTGAACTTGGAATCAAAAAAGAAAGTTTGCAAAAAGCACAGGACATGCTTCATGAAAATGAAGAGCTTTTAAGTGCATTAGAGAATCCAACGATCACAAAGAAAGAAAAAGAAAATGTGGTGGAAAAGTTGTTTCCTGATGATATAAAAAGTTTCTTAAAAGTTGTATGTGATAATGATGATATCGCTTGTTTTGACGAGGCAGTTGAGTATTATGATGAACTAAAACGCAAGACAGATAAGATCATTAAGGCAGAGTTTGACTATGTGACAATGCCAAAAGACGAACAGCTTGAGCGAATCAAACAGTATCTTATGAAACAATATCAGGCAGACAAGGTAGAGCTTACTTTAAAAGAAGAGAAACACTTGATCGGTGGTTTTGTACTGAAAGTTGGAGACCACGTTTATGATAACAGCCTGAGTGGAAAAATGAGAAAATTACAGCAGAAACTTACATGGAGGTGAGGATCAGGTGAGCAGTATCAATCCAGAAACAGTCGTTTCTGTATTAAAAGATCAAATTGAAAACTATGACCAGAAAACTGAGGTCAAAGAAGAAGGAAGAATCATTCAGATCGCAGACGGTATTGCAACAGTCTATGGAATGGACCAGGCAATGTATGGAGAACTTGTTATTTTTGAAACAGGTGTTCACGGACTTGTACTGAATGTTGAAAGAAACTGTATCGGTTGCGTTTTACTTGGTTCCGATCATGGATTAATGGAAGGATCTAAAGTAGCAAGAACCGGTGTACAGGCAGATATCCCGGTTGGAGATGCTATGATCGGACGTGTCGTTAATGCGATCGGAGAACCAATCGATGGAAAAGGTGAGATTAAAACTGACGAGAGAAGACCAATCGAACATGAGGCAGCAGGAGTTATCGACAGAAAATCTGTTGACCAGCCATTACAGACAGGTATCTTAGCAATCGACTCTATGTTCCCAATCGGACGTGGACAGCGTGAGCTGATCATCGGTGACCGTCAGACAGGTAAAACATCGATCGCAGTTGATACGATCTTAAATCAAAAAGGACAGGATGTTATCTGTATTTATGTAGCGATCGGACAGAAAGCATCAACAGTATCACAGATCGTAACAACATTAAGTAAACATGGTGCTATGGATTACTCTATCGTAGTATCCGCATCTGCAAGTGACCTTGCATCTTTACAGTACATTGCACCATATGCAGGAACAGCGATCGCAGAGCACTTTATGCATCAGGGAAAAGACGTTTTGATCGTATATGATGATCTGTCTAAGCACGCCGTTGCTTATCGTGCAATTTCCTTACTGCTGGATCGTCCACCTGGACGTGAAGCTTACCCTGGAGATGTATTCTACTTACATTCAAGATTACTAGAACGTTCTTGCCGATTAAGCGATGAACTTGGTGGTGGATCTATCACAGCATTACCGATCATCGAAACACAGGCAGGAGACGTATCCGCGTACATTCCTACAAACGTAATCTCTATCACAGACGGACAGATCTTCCTTGAAAGTGAGTTATTCTTCTCCGGTGTAAGACCAGCGGTCAATGTTGGACTTTCTGTATCCCGTGTAGGTGGAGCAGCACAGACAAAGATCATGAAGAAAGTAGCCGGAAACCTTCGTATTGACTTAGCTCAGTATCGAGAACTTGAGGTATTTACACAGTTTAGTTCAGACCTTGACGATGGAACAAAAGCAACATTAAATTATGGATCTCATCTGATCGAACTGTTAAAACAGCCACTGTACCATCCAATGGCATTACATAAACAGATTTTACTTCTGTTTGCAGCAGGTCATAAGATGTTAAATGATGTTCCAGTCAAAGAATTAAAGGCAGAGACAGAAGAAATGACAGCATTCTTTGAACAGAAATATCCAGAGACAGTGAAGAAGATCGACGAAGGCAAAGTCTTAACAGATGACATTGCAAAAGAGATCCAAGAGGCGATAGAAGCCTATTTAAAGTAGGTGATCACTATGGCAAATATCAGAGAAATTAAAACAAGGATGAACAGTATCGAAGATACATTAAAGATCACAAATGCGATGTATCTGATCTCATCTTCCAAATTAAAGAAAGCAAGAAAGCAGTTAGATGCCACAACTCCATACTTTGAAATGCTTCAGGCAGCTCTGCTTGATATCATGGCACATACGCCAGATCTTCAGCACATTTTCTTAAACAAAAGAAAGAAAGAACATCCCAAAAAAGGATATCTTGTGATGACTGCAGACCGTGGACTTGCCGGGGCCTATAATCATAACATTACAAAAATGGCAGAAGAGAATATTAATGAAGATGACAAACTGTTCGTGATCGGATATATGGGACGTAATTATTTCGGACGAAGAAATGCAGCCCAGATGGACGAGGATTTCTTCTATACAACACAAGATCCTACGATCTACAGAGCAAGAAGAATTGCAGAAAAAATGATCGAGGAATATGTATCAGGAGAACTTGACGAAGTCTATATTATTTATACTAAGATGATCACATCCATTACCTCAGAACCAAAGATGATCCGTGTGTTACCATTAAACCCAGATCAGTATGAGTTTGCAGGAAAAGGAAAGAGATCACATATGACAGAATTTCAGCCATCCGTAAAGGCGGTGCTTGACCGCCTGGCACCAAACTATATCAAAGGACTTGTCTATGGTGCGATGGTAGAATCATTTTCCAGTGAATTAAACGCCAGAATGATGGCGATGGAAGGTGCAAGCAAGAGTGCGAGAGAAATGATAAGATCACTGGGACTTATGTATAACCGTGCTCGTCAGGCAGCGATCACTCAGGAGATCACTGAGGTGTGTGCCGGAGCTAAATCATTAAAGAAAGAGTAACAGTGAAGGAAGGGAAATAAAATGGAAAAAGGAAAAATCGTACAGATTCTTGGTCCAGTAATCGACGTAGAATTTGAAACTGAACAGCTCCCTTTGATTCATGACGCCTTGACCGTTGTTAATAAAGGAAAAGAAGTTGTTATGGAAGTGGAACAGCATATGGGGAATCGTACTGTGCGCTGTATCCTGTTAGCAGCCAGTGAAGGACTTCACAAAGGAATGGAAGTCACAGCAACTGGTGGACCAATCAAAGTTCCAGTTGGAAAACAGACATTAGGACGTATGTTTAACGTACTTGGAGAAGCAATTGATAAAGGAGAACCTGTAGAATCAGAAGAAAAATGGGCGATCCATCGTGAACCACCTAAATTTGAAGACCAGAGCCCTGTTGTAGAAATGTTTGAGACAGGTATTAAAGTCATCGACCTTTTAGCTCCATATGCAAAAGGTGGTAAGATCGGTCTGTTTGGTGGTGCTGGAGTTGGTAAGACAGTCTTAATTCAGGAACTGATTCATAATATCGCAACAGAACATGGTGGATATTCCATCTTCACAGGTGTAGGAGAACGTTCAAGAGAAGGAAATGACCTCTGGAATGAAATGACAGAATCCGGAGTTATCAAAAATACAGCCTTAGTCTTTGGACAGATGAATGAGCCACCTGGATCTCGTATGAGAGTTGCCCAGACAGGACTTACAATGGCAGAATATTTCCGTGATCAGGAAAAACAGAACGTGTTATTATTCATCGATAACATTTTCCGTTATGTACAGGCAGGATCAGAGGTATCAGCGCTGTTAGGACGTATGCCATCAGCCGTAGGTTATCAGCCAACACTGGCAAATGAAGTTGGTGCTCTACAGGAACGTATCACATCTACAAAGAACGGGTCTATCACATCTGTACAGGCAGTTTATGTGCCAGCCGATGATTTAACTGACCCAGCGCCAGCAACAACATTTGCTCATCTGGATGCAACAACTGTATTATCAAGAGCGATTTCTGAACAGGGTATCTATCCAGCCGTAGACCCACTGGAATCAAGCTCTCGTATCTTAGAGCCAGACATCGTTGGAGAAGAACACTATGAAGTAGCAAGACGTGTAGAAGAAGCACTTCAGAGATACAAAGAATTACAGGATATCATTGCGATCCTTGGTATGGAGGAATTAGACGAAGAAGATAAGATCACAGTATACCGTGCAAGAAAGATTCAGAAATTCTTATCTCAGCCATTTAACGTAGCAGAAACATTTACAGGAATCCCTGGTAAATACGTTCCTGTCAAAGAAACGATCCGAGGATTCAAAGCGATTTTAGATGGAGAAATGGATGAATATCCAGAACAGGCCTTCTTGATGGTCGGAACAATTGATGATGTAAAGGAAAAGGCAAAAGAGGTGATGTAAATGGCAGAAACCTTTTATTTTGAGATCATTGCCAGTGACAAAAAGTTCTACAGCGGAGCTTGTGAACACGTCATTTTCCCAGCAGTGGACGGACTTTACGGTGTATTAGCAAACCATGAAGATACAGTAACAGCCGTTGTTGCAGGAGAGCTTCGTTTTAAAGTTGATGGGGAATGGAAAGTTTGTGTTGTTGGTGAAGGATTCGCGGATGTCACCAGAGATTTCGTAGTCATCGTGGTAGATACGGTGGAACGCCCAGAAGACATCGACATCATCCGTGCAAGAGAGGCCAAAACAAGAGCAGAAGAACGACTCAAACAGAAACAAAGCCGTTTGCAGTACTATCATACACAGGCAGCATTGTCACGTGCTATGGCACGACTGAAAGTTACATCAAAATATGTGAAAAAATAGAGTCTGAGAAGACAAATATAGCTAAATGAGAAAAAAGATCAACTATCCAGTAAGTGGAAAGTTGGTCTTTTTTTTGTACAATCTGCATAAAAAATATCAAGAATACTGCTTGACTCTGCACTGAAAGGATAGACTACACTACAAATATACGAGGTAGAAAATAAAATGTGCAATATGCAGAAAGGATGAAACTATGAATTTTGAATTAACTCCACAGCAGAAGGCAGTTCAGCAGAGTGCAAGACAGTTTGCTCAGACTGTATTACAGGAAACAGTTCTTGAAGATGATGCAGCAGGACGTTTCCCAGAAGAAGCATATAAGAAAATGGGAGAAATGGGATTTGTCGGGCTTCCATTTCCAAAAGAATATGGTGGTCAGGGAGGAGATTATTTATCCTATGTATTAGCATTAGAAGAAATCTCCAAGATCAATTCATCTGTAGGAATTGCTTATTCTGTATGTACTTCATTATACTCTGGTGCTCTGATCAATGATGGAAATGAAGAACAGAAGAAAAAATATCTGCCAGAAGTTCTGTCTGGAAAGAAAATGGGATCATTTTGTTTAACAGAACCAGATGCAGGTTCTGATGCAGCAGGATGTAAAACAACAGCGATCTGGAATGGAAAAGAATATATCCTGAATGGATTAAAATGCTTCATTACAAATGGACCATTAGCAGATTACTATATGGTAGTTGCTCTTACGAATCCAGAATTAAAGACAAAAGGATTAACAGCATTCATCGTAGAACGTGAATGGGAGGGTGTATCCATTGGTAAGATCGAAGATAAGTGCGGAATCAGATGTGCACAGGTATCTGAAGTCATCTTTGATAATGTAAGAGTTCCAAAAGAGAACATGCTCGGAGAAGAAGGAAAAGGATTTGCTGTTGCAATGAAAGACCTGGATGGAGGACGTATTGGTGTTGCAGCCCAGGGACTTGGAATTGCCAAAGGAGCTTACGACATCGCATTTAATTATTTAAAAGAGAGAGAACAGTTCGGAAAACCATTATACAAGAATCAGTATTTAGCATTTAAGATGGCTGAGTTAGAGACAGAGATCGAGATGGCTCAGTATATGTTATACAAAGCAGCAACAGATAAGCAGGAAGGCAGAAGCTACAGTGTACCAGCGGCTAAAGCGAAGATGGTTTGTACAGATGCAGCAATGCATGTAGCCACAGAAGCTGTACAGATGCTGGGTGGAAATGGATATATGAAAGAATATCATGTAGAAAGAATGCTGCGTGATGCTAAGATCACACAGATCTACGAAGGAACAAATGAAATTCAGAAACTTGTCATCAGCGGAAATATGTTTCGTAAATAAGAACAAATAGGAGGTGTCGAAATGAAAAAAGCATTGGAAGGAATTAAGGTAGTTGATCTTACTTCAGCTTTAAGTGGACCGTTTTGCACGATGATGTTAGCTGATTATGGAGCGGACGTATTAAAAATCGAGCCTCTACACGGAGATCAGTGCAGAACATGGGGTCCAATTGATGAAAAGAGCGGAGAGAGCGGATTTTACTGTTATGTAAACAGAAATAAAAAGGGTGCAACATTAAACCTGAAATCTGAAAAAGGAAAGCAGATGTTTTATGATCTGGTAAAGGATGCAGATATTCTTGTTGAGAATTATCGTGGCGGGGTTACAAAGAAGCTGGGGATTGATTATGAGACGGTAAAGAAGATCAATCCATCCATTATCTATGCATCCTGTTCCGGATTTGGACAGTATGGACCATTAACACACAGAGCCTGCTATGATATCGTGGCGCAGGCAATGGGCGGAATGGTGAATCTGACTGGTTTTAAAGATACAGATCCAGTCAAAGTTGGTCCATCTGTCGCAGACCATGTATCAGGGATTTATTTAACAGTTGGTGTATTGGCAGCCCTTCATCATCGTGATATGACCGGAGAAGGGCAGCAGGTTGATGTATCTATGTTTGATACAATATTCAGTCTTCTTGAAAATGCCTTAGTGAATTATACAATGGCAGGGGAGATATCGCAGAGAAATGGAAACATAGACCCATCCATTGCTCCATTTGATATTTTCCCTTGTAAAGACGGATTTACAGCACTCGGGGTAGGAAATGACAGATTATTTGATACATTCTGTCATACGATCGGACATGAAGAGCTGCTTAGTGATCCAAGATACGAAACCAATGATCTAAGGTGTAAGAATTACCTGCCAGAACTGCAGGAACTGATCCGTGGATGGTGTATGGAACATACAAAGAAAGAGATTGAAGCTATCATGGATGAAGCAGGAATTCCATGTGGACCGGTATTAGATGTAAAAGAAGCAATCGAACATCCACATACACAGGCAAGAGAGATGATGGTTCACTGCGAACATCCTACGGCAGGAGATCTTTATTTCCAGGGATGTGTTACGAAGATGTCAGAAACTCCAGGAGTTGTAGAAACGCCTTCCCCACTTCTAGGAGAGCATAACAGAGAGATCTTTGGGTTAACCGAAGAAGAAGAAGCACAGTTAAAAGAAGAAGGCGTAATTTAATTACTTTTATTTCATAAGGAGGAGCAACATGAGAAAAGTATCTTATTTAAGTTACAATATGACGACAGCGGATGCAAATAATCCAGATGGAATCGTACCAGTTGGACGTCAGTTTGACTTTATCGGAGATGTTGAAACAGAAGAAATGATCTTGGTAGATGGAGATGAATCTCTCTGTCTGGGATATGAAGATGTAAAGATCTATCAGGATGTGTATGTAGGAGATATGATGGAGTACAAAGCGACTTTAACACATATCGGAAATACATCAAGAGACTGCAGGATTGAAGTATTTAAGCTGGCTACACCAGCATACAGAGCTGGGAAAGAAGACTACAAACCAGGAGATATGGTATGGTTTGATGAGCCTGTATTATGTACAGAAGGTAATGTAAGACTGGTTGTTAAGAAACACTTACAACGTGGAGAACAACCAGATGGAGCAGTTATTGATCCATGGCGTCATCTGGATGATTTTCCAGAAGATGAATAAAGTACATAAGACAGATTGAAAGGAGAAAGAATGATGAAAGATACAATCACTTTTCGTTATAGAATGTCAGACCGTGACGTATTTTACGGTGGTGGAGTTGTAAATGGTGCCAGAAGTATCACACTGATGGAAGATGCAGCAAAACGTTTGATGGCAAAAACATTTGGAAATACAGGAAGATGTGTAGAAGTTAAAAAAGTTCGTCTTTACACACCATGTTTTGCCGGAGATTATATGGAATATATCGCTGGAATCAGAAAACAGGAAGGAAATAAAGTACTGATCGAAGTCCGTTCTTTTAAGATAATTGAAGTACCAGCAGATCCTCCATATCCAAGTTCCATTGATGTTCTGGAAGATCCACCATTATCAACAGTTGTACAGTTCTGGTATGAATATTAGATCTTATAAAGCTCATTCATAGTATTAATAAATAATAAACCTGGCAAAAAGGCTGTAAATTCTTTGGGGTAAGCAAAGAAATTTACAGCCTTTTTGGTGTGCATTCTTATTTTGTATAACAAATATTAATTTATTTACTCTCTTTCTCGACAGGGATAATGATCTTGGTCACTCTGCGAGTTTCATCGTTGACATCCAGAGGGGAAAGGATGAATTCTTCTGTTGCTGGTCCTGTAACAGTATAGCCATTCTGGCGGATCCATTTCATCATCTGGATATAAGAAGTCGGGATATCCTCATAGTTACCGATATGGATCATGGTTACGGCATCAAAATCCCCGAAATCACGAATATCATCGGTAGAAGAAGTATCCTCGATATGGACTGCAAATTCGACCATGGAGTTTGCTGAGAGGAACTTGTTCATGATATTATCTTCATAAAATGTCACATAAACAGGTCCCATGATCTTATGTTTGGAATGCTCTGCTTTCCGAAGAATGGAGATCCATCGGTCTAAGGACATCTCAGAGTAATCATATCCTTCCATTTCAGAACGGTCATACATTAAACTGATCTTAGGAATATGTTCAATAGAGATTGCAAGGTCTTCGGAAGGAAGAGAAGAAGATGCTTCTAGAATATCAATTCCATTTTGAATCTTTTGGAGCAGATAGCTGCATTCGGTGTACTGATCGATCCGCTTCATGATATCATCTCGCATCGTCTCAAGATGTGAATTGATATTCGCCTCAAGGGACTGAGCATCGTTCTCAGATATGATCTGCCGGATATCTTTTAATGGAAAGCCCATTTGTTTTAAAGTTTTAATGATCATCAGATTGACGATCTGTGATTTTGAATAATAACGGTAGTGCGTACTGTCGTCTCGATAGTCTGGTGTGAATAATCCGATCTCATCGTAATAGCGTAAAGTCTTCTGGGGTATATTACAGAGGGTCGATAATTCGCCGATACAGTAGCGCGCTTTTTTAGCTGACATAAATTACCTCCGATTCATAAGCAATAAGAATGCGAATCATAAAATAAATATTACCTATCTGTTCATTATATCATAAAAGATGGATAAATCATAGATGATTTTATTCAAAATGCATAAAAACAAAAAGATAATTCTTATAGAAATTGTATAAAATACACAGAAGAATAAGAGATATATCCTAGAGGATATATCTCTTATTCTTGACTTATATGAGGAAGATATTATTAGCGAAATGTATTTATTTTGCGTCACATTTCAATACGGCATTTAATAATACGGAAGCACCCTGTGTGCACTGTTCTGGAGATGTATATTCAGGTTCACAGTGAGAATGTCCGTCTTTAGATGGAACGAATACCATTGTTGTAGGAAGCATATAAGCTGCGAACTGAGCATCATGTCCAGCACCGGAGTTGATCTTCTGGTTAGAATATCCAAGTTCATCAACAGATTCCTGAACGTAAGAAACAAGTTCTTTGTCATAGTAAACAGTATCACGTGTCCATGCAATTTCATAATCAGTCTTGCATTTTACGACTTCTTTAGGAATATTTTCAATTACTTTGACAACCTGTTCGATTACTTCTGGTTTTTCATGACGTGCATCTAATGAGAATTCTACATAATCAGGAATTACTGTATGTACGTTTGGATGACAGAAGATCTCACCTGTTGTGTAAACAAGTTCTGGATCTAATTTGTCTAATTCATCATGCAGGTACTGAAGAACTTTAGAAGCTCCATATAAAGCATCCTGACGATACTTCATAGGAGTTGTTCCTGCATGGTCAGACTGTCCATAAACTTTGATCGTGTAGTTAACCATTCCAAGAACGCAAGTAACAACACCAATGTCATTTCCAGCGGCTTCAAGGATAGGTCCCTGTTCGATATGTAATTCGAACATTGCTTTGTAATCTTTGTTATTTAAACGGTTTGCTTTGTCACCTTTGTATCCAGATGCATCAAGGGCAGCACCGAATGTCTTTGTAGCATCAAGAACAGAAGTAGATTTTAACATATCTTCATGTTTGAAGTTTACACGGATATCTTCTGGAAGATAGTCATAGCAGATAACACCGGAAGACATCATTGCTGGTGGATATAAGGATCCTTCTTCATTTGTCCAGATCATAGCTGTTAAATTATGTTTATGAGGGATGTTCTGGTCAGCAACTGTTTCAAGAACTTCCATAGCTCCCATAACACCTAAGATTCCGTCATAATTTCCACCGTTCTTTACGGAATCACAGTGAGAAGCCATTACGATTCCAGGAAGATCTGGTTCACTTCCAGGAAGTGTTGCATATAAGTTCGCCATATCATCAAATTTAATTGTAGCTCCGATCGCTTCCATGCGGCGTACAAACTCACCTCTTGCCTGCAGTGCTTCTGGAGAAAGGGAATAACGAGTGATTCCGCCGTGTCCGGCATCTCCGAACTGACTCATTGTTTTGATCTTGTCTGTCATTCGTTCTAAACTGCATTCGTACATAATAGTTACCTCCTAAAGATTGATTTACTTTTTTAATAAATTTAATTTGGTCACGTTCCAACATACCATGGCGGTAATGATACCAGATGCGATCGCTCCACCTGTAATAACTGCTTCTAAGCCACGTTCGGCAAACATTTTAAAATTCGTCTGAATGGCATTTCGCATCATATAATAAAGTGCGGCTCCTGGAATCAATGGGATCATGCCTACTACCAGATAAAGAGTGGAAGGTGATTTCGTTTTACGTGCCATAAGTTCGGAATAGATTCCGAGAAAAAAAGCTGCTGCAAAATATTGCCGTTCATAGTGAGATATAAAGGATCCACTGATCAGATATACACACCAGGAGAGGCCTCCGCCTAAGGCTGTGAAGAACAGCCATTGTCCGCGCAGATTAAACAAAAGCGCAAACCCAAGAGATCCAAAAAATGCAGCAATGATCTGTATATATGGATTCATGGTACAAGCCTCCTTTTACAGCAGATAGTAAGCAATGGCAAAACCAATGGCGATGGAAGAAGAAATAAATAGTGCTTCCAAAAGCCTTGTTAAGCCGGATAACATGTTTTCTGAGATCATTTCCCTGATACAATTGGTAAACATCAGTCCAGGGATCAAGATCATGATATTTCCTATGCTTATCTTATCCAGAGAAAACATAGCGTTTGTATAAACACAGGATGCGGCCATACAGCCCGATACTGTTGACAATAATACAACCAGAAGAAAACGGTTTAGAGGCAGTGGTTGAAGGAGAAGTTCGACACACCGTATACCGATTCCGATCATACCGGAAACGGCGGCATCAGGAAGGCTGCCTCCAAAAAATATTGTGAAAGAAGAGGAGATCAAAGCATATATGAGCATGGAGGGTATTGGACCATACTTTGGCAGCGCTTTGATCTGCCTGATTTTTTGATCGACCGTTTTCATATCCGGAAGAGTGGAACACATCCTTCTGGATAAAGCATTTAAATAGAGTAATTCATATAGATTCAGGGAAAGGTTATGAATCCGTCTCGACAAGGTGATCGTGCCAAATTGCTTGGAGGAAATTGTAACAACGATCATGTAGGTCATGCAGAAGACTTCGGTCGTTTCCGATCCATATGCAGTACACATACGATAGATCGAATTTTCGACGCGTTGGACCTCAGCTCCGGAGACGAGCATTCGGCTGCCAATCTCCAGAACATTAAAGAGCATGTGTTCAGCTTGTTTCGGCGTAAGTCGTAATTTCTTTCTCTTCATAAGAATCCTCTGATTTTATAAAATTATGTTAAGTGTTTGTATTATAGGGTTTAGTGTTTTCTTGGGCTTCGTTTTACATATTCACCGAGTCCAGGTGTTCCGACAAAGTCTCCATTGTCATATACAACATTTCCACGAAGGTAAGTACGGATTGGATAACCGTGTAACTGTTTTCCTTCCCAGATCGTATGATCCAGATCAGAGTGCATATTATCAACGCTGATCGTGAAGTCTTTGTCTTTGTCGTAGATAACGATGTCAGCATCTTTACCTACACTGATAGATCCTTTGTTGTCGCATCCAAAGATCTTGGCTACGTTTGTAGAGCATAATTCAACAGCTCTCTCAAAAGTGATCTTTCCGCTATTTGCGGCATCCAGCATATATGGATATAAGTTTTCTACACCAGGGCACCCGTTAGGGATCTTTGTAAAGTCATCTTTACCCCAGTCTTTTTCATAACTCTGGAATGGGCAGTGGTCAGTAGCAACTGTATCGATCATTCCATTCTTAATTGCTTTCCATAAAGCATCCTGACTTTCCTGTCCTTTCATAGGAGGAGAGCAGACGAAGTTTCTTCCATCTTCGCGTTTGTATACATCGCATGTAAATTCCAGATACTGTGGACATGTTTCAACGAATACGTCAGCACCTTCTTCTTTGGCTTCGATACAAGCTTCCAGACCTTCTTTATCTGCCATATGAACCAGATATAAAGGAGCATCTAAATGCTTAGCCCAGTGAACAGCACGTTTGTCGGCCTCAGCTTCTACGAATTCAGGACGGCTCATGTAATGATACCAAGCGCTTGTTTTACCTTCACTTAAGAATTTTTCTGTATAATAATCGATCAGATCAGGGTTTTCAGCGTGGATATTGATCATCGCTCCAAGTTCTTTTGCACGAAGCATCAGTCTTGCAAGCATTCCGTCATCTACCATCATTCCTTCTTTTTTGTAAACAAGGAAACATTTGAAACTTGTGATACCTTCAGCAACTGCCTTTTCCATTTCTTCAAGGATCTCACCTTCATTTAAATCAGTGATGCAGCAGTGCATTGCATAGTCTACGCAGGCTTCTTTCTCTAAAACTTCTTTCTTGGAGTTAACTAATCCGCGGATCGTTTCTCCTTTGTGCTGTACAGGATAGTCAAAAATCGTTGTGACACCACCACAGGCAGCAGCACGAGTACCTGTCATGTAACTGTCAGCGGAAACAGTTCCACCAAATGGCATAGCCATATGTGTATGTGCATCTAAAGCACCAGGAAGAACTAATTTACCAGCGGCATCATAAATTTCTTTCGCATCTGCTTCAATATTTTGTGCCATGGCAGCGATCTTTCCGTCTTTCACTGCAACATCGCATAAAAAACTTTCGGTAGAGGTTACGACGGTTCCATTTTTAATGATCAAATCGAATTCTTTCATATTACTACCTCCTTATCAATGTGATATTTCTTATTCGTACTTAGTTTTGATTTTGATTTCGTGTTCTTCACGTCCAGGTTTAATAACAATCTCACCAGGAGTGATACAATCCATAACAGGACAGACATTCAGGCATAGATGACATCCAACACATTTATCTGTATTTAATCTTGGACGACGAGCTTCTTCATCCCAGTCAATTGCCTGATGTCCACCATCAAAGCATGATACATAGCATCTACCACATCCAGCACAAGCATCTTCATCAAATTTAGGAAGCAGTTTGAAACTTCGATCAAGATCTTCGGCAGGAACAATATTAGGAAGGGCAAGACCTACCAGATCAGAAAGTTTTTCAATACCATTATCTTCCATGTAATGAGATAATCCGCTGATCATGTCTTCAACGATGCGGTATCCATACTGCATAACTGCCGTAGTTACCTGAAGGTTAGAAGCACCAACAAGGATAAACTCTAAGGCATCTCTCCAAGTTTCGATTCCACCAACACCAGTGATAGGCACATTAACCAAATCTGGATGCTGTTTCATCTGTGTAATGAAACGAAGAGCAATAGGTTTAACTGCAGCTCCTGAGTATCCGGAAATAGAAGATTTACCGTTTACAACAGGCATAGCAGTGATATTTTCGATATCAATATTTGTGATCGCTTTCACTGTATTGATGGCAGCGATACCAGCAGCACCACCTTCCATAGAAGCAATCGCAGGAATTTCCATATTTCCAATGTTTGGAGTCATTTTAGCGATGACAGGAAGATGTGTAGCAGCTGTAACAACTTCACAATAATGTTTTACTAACTCTGGATTCTGTCCAACGTCAGATCCCATGGCATGAGATGTCATCTGAGGACAAGAGAAGTTACACTCGATCATGTCAACACCAGCTTCTGTAACAGCTTTTGCAAGTGTTGTCCATTCTTCATCATTACTTCCCATGATACTTGCAACGATGACTTTGTTTGGATAATCCTGTTTTAAGCGGCGCATATATTCTAAGTTCACTTCTAATGGCTTGTCAGAAATCTGCTCCATATTCTTGAAACCAACCCAAGGAGTTCCTTCTTTTGTAGTGATATCAAAACGAGGAGAACACTCGTCTGGGATAAAGATACCAATTGTTTTATAATAAATTCCACCCCATCCAGCTTCAAGGGCTTTTGCACACATTTCATAGTTACTTCCTACTGGAGAAGAAGACAGGAAGAATGGGTTTTCACATTTAACTCCTAAAAAATCAATAGATAAATCTTTCTTTAATGACATAATCAATGCCTCCTTTCTATTTGTTCAGATATGCAGCGATCATAGCAGCAGCATCTTTACCTTCAGCAACAGCCTGTACAACAGTCTTTCCACCATTTACCATATCTCCACCAGTAAATACTTTTCCGCCAGCTTTGATATCTTTTGTAGTGTCACAAGCAGCCTGTCCAATAGCAAATACAACCTGATCAGCTTTCATGGTAAGTTCGGATTCATTGTCACGTCCATTAAATTTCATTGCAGTTACATGACCTTTACTACCGATGATCTCACCTGGTGCAAATTCCTGAATGATAGGAATTCCCATGCTCTGTACAGCCATAACTTCATCAATATCAGCAGGTGCTTCTTCAATTGTTCTTCTATATACGATTGTAGCTTTTGCACCCAGCTGTTTTGCTGTTGTTACACAGTCCATGGCAACGTCACCACCACCGATCACTAAAACAGTATCTCCAAGAGTCATGTTTTCTTTATTTAAGCGGGCATCTTTTAAGAAATCGATCGCACTTACAACACCATCAAGATCTTTTCCTGGGATATCAATGACTTTAGATTTCCATAATCCTGTTCCAACGAAGACTGCATCATACTCAGCTTTTAATTCTTCTAAGCGTGCAGCATCGATCGTTTCATTAAACTTAAATGTTACACCAAGTTTTTCGATTGTTGCAATATCGAAATCAACAACTTCCTGAGGTAATCTGGAAGGAACGATTCCGTATGTTAAAACACCACCAGCTTTTTCATTTGCTTCATAGATTGTTACGTCATATCCGAATAATGCTAACTCTCTTGCACAAGCTAAAGAAGCAGGACCAGCTCCAACACAGGCGATCTTTCCATCACGTTTTTCTTCTACATGAAGGAATTCCATACCCTCGCGTTTTTCCGTTTCAACTAAGAATTTCTGAAGCTTTCCGATTTCGATCGGTTTATCAATTCCAGTACGGCTGCAAGCCTGTTCACACAGCTGACCATAAGGACAGACTTCTGCGCAACAACCAGCTAATGGATTGTTTTCACGGATTGTTTCAGCAGCACCTTTAATATTTCTAAAACGCAGGGAACGGATGAATTTTGCTGGATCCGTTTTTGCTGGGCAGCTCTTGCTGCAAGGGGCATCATGGCAGAGAAGACATCTGGATGCTTCTTCCATGGCTGTTCTTAAATTGTAGCCCTGTTTCATTTCTTCTGCGTAAGCTTTTTTAATTACTTTACTCATCTTTATTTCACGCTCCTTTGAAAATTTGTTTCACTCTTATTTCTTAATTAATTATCTTTACCAAATTTTGCTGCCAGAAATCTTCCAGAATAATCGCAGCATACACCGAGAATATTTCCTAAGACAAGACAGATGCAAAGCATTTTCCAATTTCCGCCACTGGCAAAAGCAGAAAAACCGCCCATGAAAGTGTTAGGAACCAAGGATAATAGATCGATCTTTGATTGATAGCAGATCAGCCAGGAGAAAGCTCCAGTTACGATCGCACCAAACAAAATGCCACTGTTGATATTTCCTGACATGATAATACACATACCCCAGAGAAGACCAACATAGTTACTGCACATGGATTTAATAAAACCGGTTTTTCCACATCCGGCTGAGAAATAAGAAGTACAGCCGACGAAGCCCATCCAGGTAGCAAGTCCAAGAACTGAACCGATACCTTGCCAGAGTCCGCAGAAAATTCCAGTGCCAAGTGCATTTGCCATAACTACACTCATATGAAACTCCTTTCTTTATTTTTCTCCACGAATGACTATGATTGTATTTTAAGGGATACATGAGATGGAATGTAAAGAGCTTATTTTCTGAAAATGAGAAAAAATATCAAGAAAAAGAAAAAAGTTTACACGTAACAGATTGTTTATAAATACAATAATTGGAAAAAGATTGACAAAAAAACAACGATATTTAGACAATATGTTTAATAACTTGCAGAAAAATTGTGCATTACTTATAAAAAATAGACAGAAACAACTCTCCAGTTAGGGGAAAGTATTTCTTGCTTCATTAGAAAAATAGCAATTAAATTTTCTGCATAATAGAAATGGATTATAAATAATAGAAAAAATGTAAAAATGTATTGACAAAAATACAATCCAATGTTACCATCACAGTACAAAGTAATATTTAGAAAATAATTCTAAATAATAGAACGCAAAAAACGGAGGTAAGAGCTATGATCGGAAAGAAAGTTGTACATCACATGATGATGAGTGAGAAAGATGCTCACTATGTAGGTGGACTCGTTAATGGAGCAAGAATCGTTGTTCAGTGGGGCGATGTAGGAACAGAACTGATGGTATATGCGGACGGAGATATTAGTTTGTTCTTAGGATATGAGAAAATCGAATTTACAGCACCAGTCTATGTAGGCGACTTTATGGAATATGTAGGATGGATCGAAGAAGTAGGAAACCAGTCTTACAAATGCAAGTTCGAAGCATGGAAGGTAGCAACAATGCTTGATCGTACAGATGCGGATATGGAAGGAATCGAGCATACAGCGGCAACAGCATGTGAACCACCAATTCTTTGCGCAACAGGAACAGGAAGTTTATATATTGCGAAGAAAGATCAGAGAGGACCACAGGAAGAATCATTCAAAGACTTGAAACATCGTGCATAAGATTTTAGATCGAGAGTTATATATAGAAGAAAGAGAAAAGATCAAGAGACGGATTTAGTCAAAATACCGTCTCTTTTTTCGATTATATATGAAGTGTTTCAAAGTTTAGAAAAAAGTTCGAGATAGAAGAAAAATATTTTGCATAGTGAAGACGGGGTTTGATATAATGATAGTGATCAAAAGAGGATATAAAAACAGATAAACGGGAGGAAAGTCATGGCACAGGAACCAAAATATCCAGTGCAGACGGTAATGAAAGCACTGGAATTGTTAAACCATCTTGCAAAGAATACAGGGAATCTTGGAGCAGGAGTCAGTGAATTAAGCGATGCACTAGGAATCGGAAAGAGTACAGTCCATCGTTTATTAGATACGCTGCAGTACTATGGTTATATTGAAAAGAGTGAAGAAACAAACAGATATCGTCTTGGTTGGGAATTATATAAAGTAGGGCTGTCAGTTCCAGCACAGAACCAGTTATTTAATATTGACCGTACACATTTATTAGAACTTGGAAAGAAATTAAACGAAACGATCGATTATGGAACAATCAAAGGAAAAGAAACGATCATTATTTCCAAGATGGAATATACGAGCAATGGCATGAACAACAGTGTAAGCCCGGGCGAGTATGAATCCATTCATGCAACAGCACTTGGAAAAGTGATGATCAGTGAGATGAGCGAGGAAGAGATTTATAAGTTATTCGAAGATAAAGAAGAACTTCCAGCATATACACCACATACGATCTTAACTGTCAGTGAGCTGATCCATGAGGCAGAGAAAGTGAAGAAACGGGGATATGGGGTCAATGACGAAGAATACTGGATTGGGATGTATTGTATGGCAGTGCCTGTAAGAAATTACACAGGAAAGATCGTGGCAGCAGTCAGTGCAAGTATTCCGGTATTTCGTGTGGATGATAAGAAGAAGGAATTTGTGTTGGATGAACTTAATAGGACTGCTGGGCAGATATCTAAGGAGCTTGGGTATCGGGGATAGATAGTGATTGGTGTAGATGAGATGAAAAAAGCCGATGGGATCATATTTTATTTTGTATGATTCTATCGGCTTTTTATATTAGGATTCTTTTTTTAAAATTGCATATATTTGTTCTTTGGATTTATCTGGATGTTCTTTGATGATAGTATAGATAGGAAGAATATCCTCTTTTTTTTCCTCTAATTCATTTGCAATAGTATCTAAATTTTTGTTGTTAAGGATTTTTTTGTTGATTTGCATAATCAAATGTAAGACCTCACCTTGATTAACACCACGATCATAAATTGCTTGCAATGCATTTTCCCCCATACGAAAATCTCCTTTCTGATTATCTATTAATTTTGGTAAGTTTTGATTTAGTAGTGCAACAGCAACATTGTGGCTGTCTTGATTCATATTTTGTATTTTATCATTATTGTCAGAAATGTATTGTTTTAAAGATTTTTCTTCTTCCTTATATTTTAGCATGGAGAGAATATACTGTAAATCGCTTTTGTACTTGTCAATATTGTTTATTTGATAAGCCCATAACAAATTCAATTTATAATTTGGAACAATGGATTTGATTTCAGGTTCTTCTGGCCATTTAATAAGATCATGAATACATTTTCCAGCAGTCCATTCTTTATCACCATAATAAAAAATAAGAGTTAATACAGGAAGAACTTTATCATCTTTTCTTAATTTAGAATGATAGTATGTTCCATCTTTTCGCTTCCTGAGTTCTAAGTTGTTTTGTTGTTCAGTGTATTTTAAAGCATCATAGAGCATAGTGCGAATTGGCATAGAATAATCAATCTCACTCTGATTTTCACATCCTAGTATGATTTGTAAGACACTGTCATCTTGACGCATGCAAAGATCACGATAGCGTTTAAGAATTGATGGATTTACATTGCTAGAAATAGATTCATCAACATGAATATTTTCAGTATTGAGTTCGGCTAATTTTTCAGCCTTTATAATTTGTTTTCCATTAAATAAAGTTGCATTAAAGAGATCAGCGAATATTTCTTTATGTTTAAATAATTTTTTCATAAGTTCGTCAGTTTTAGCCATAGATAATCCTCCTGTGTTAGATATGATAGAAATAGACAATGTGTATAGATTTATAAGAACTGAGTTATAAAATAAAAGTAAATATTTTACAATTTTATAATATTATAATATATTTACAAAAAATGTCAATAGCAATAAATCTAAAAAATAATAAAATTTGAGTCAGCATAAATGACGAGATAAAGAAATAATACACTTGAAGGAAATTTATCAATTCTTGATCGTGAGACAAACCAGTTATATATTACATCTTCTGGTATAAGAAAAGCACTTTTAAATGAAGATATGATCTCAGTCATGGAAGGTGACAAACAAGTAGCAGGAATTCCTGTAAAGATCGTTAAAAGTACAATGTCAAAAATTCAGTCAAAACAGGATGATGTAGATATTGTGATCTTAGAAGATCTCTCTGAGATTACAAAAATGTTATAATACGAAAAGAACACGGAACGATTACTACTAGTTTCGTGTTCTTTTTGTTTTACAGCATTAATTTATATAAGGTTTATCATTTGGCTAAAATTATATAAATCCAGATATTTCATTAGCAAAAAATGAGTATTTTGTACAAGAACTGAATTTGACTTAGCACATTTTGAGAAAAATAGACAAACGAAAACTTGGCTTGAATGATTTTTTTGTCAGATATATTATAATAGCATAAGTTAATTCATGAATTAGTAGCGAATCGAAATACAACCAACAGAGAAATATTTGGAGGATAAAAATTATGGCAAATGAAGTAAAAATCTTAGTAGCATGTGGAAGTGGAGTAGCAACATCAACAGTAGCACAGGAAGCAGTAAAAAAGATTTTGGCAGATGCTAACATCCCAGGAAAAATTTTAAAAGGAAGCATGAGTGAGATTCCTTTAAAACAAAATGATGTAGATTTAATCTTAACAACAACAAATTACAGAAAACCATTAGAAAAACCTTGCATTAGTGTATTTGGTCTGATTTCAGGAATCAATGAAGGCAAGATTAAACAGAGTATCATTGATGAATGTCATAAAATTCTTGGAGAATAAGATCAAATAAATAGGAGGAATAAAAATGGATGCTGTATTTAGCTTTTTTAAAGGAATTGTAGATTTAGGAGCAGCGGTTATGCTGCCAATCGTATTGATCATCATTGGTCTGTTCTTCAGAATGAAACTTGGACAGGCAATCAAATCAGGATTGATGGTAGGAATCGGATTTCAAGGTCTTTGCTTAGTTGTTAACTTATTGACAACAAGTATTCAACCAGTTATTAAATATTATCAGACAATGGGTAGCGGATTTACAACAACAGACTTAGGATTCGCAGCAGTAGGAGCTGCATCATGGTCTGTACCGTTTGCACCAATTGTATTGCCGTTGATTGTTATCGTGAACTTGATCTTACTGAAATTAAAATGGACAAAAGTTATGAACGTAGATATTTGGAACTATATCCATTTTATCATTCCAGGAGCAATGGCATATGCATTAACAGATAGCATTGCAGTAGGAGTCATCGTAACATTAGCATCATCTGTTTTAGCTTTATTCATTGGACAGATTGTTGCAAAACCATGGCAGGAATTTTTCGGACTAGAAGGAACAACATGTTCTACATTATCTTATATCGGAACAACATTCCCATTAGCAACATTATTTAATAAGATTATTGACTGCATCCCAGGATTAAATAAAATCGATGTTAATATGGATAAGATTGAATCTAAATTAGGATTTTTTGGAGATCCAGCAGTCATCGGTGTTGTTGTAGGTGTATTACTAGGAATCATTACAAAACAGGATATCGGAACAACATTATCAATTGGTATGGGAGTTTCAGCAGTATTGATCTTAATCCCAAGAATGGTAACAGTTATGATGGAAGGTCTTACAGCTTTAGGAAATGCTGCAAGTGCTTATATGAAGAGTAAAATGGGTGATGATGCAGAAATTTACATCGGAATGGATATCGCTTTAGGATTAGGAGATCCTTGCTGTATCACATCAACAGTTATTGCAATCCCATGTGTTATCTTAATGGCATTTATCATTCCAAACATGACATATTTCCCAATCGGATTATTAACAATTGTATGTTATGTAACACCAATGTGTGTTATGGCAAGTAAAGGAAATTTATTCCGTAGTATTGTAACAACAATTTTATGTTTATTCTTAGTAACATTCTTAACAAACTTCTTTGCACCAGAAGCAACATTAATGATGAAGACAACAGGTGTACATATCAGTGGAATGGTAACAGATGGATTTTTTGGACAGAACCCAATTTGTATCCTGATCGGATTCATCCATAGAATCATTGGATAGGAGGCTTAAACTTATGGGACACACAAATCATTATCTGGCAATCGAGGGAGAAGCAAAGGACTGGGAAGAAGCGATCAGGCTTTGTGGACAGGCAATAGCAGATGCCGGATATGCAGACGAAACTTTTATGAATGCGTGTATTGAACGTGAAAAAGAATATCCAACAGGACTTCCAAGTGAAGTCCCTGTTGCGATTCCACATAGTAAAGTAGAAGGAATTAAAGATAATTGCGTATGCTTTCTAAGATTGAAAAATCCAGTAACGTTTTATAGAATGGATTCAGACGAGGAAAGTATAGAAACGACAGCAGTTTTTAATTTAGCGATTAAAGATGGCGATCAACATTTGGAATTTTTACAGACATTAATGCAAGCTGTTATGAATAAAGAAGTCGTTGAAAACTGCATGACAAAAGAATTAAATGAAATTCCTCAGTATTTGCAGGAACAGTTAGGATGACATACATAGGAGACATTTATGAGAAAGAGAAGTACAGAAATTCTTGAGAAGCTGATTTTAAGTAATTCAAAAAGTATGGAAGTAAAGAAACTCATCACAACATATAGGATATCATTAAAAACACTAAGAACAGATGTAAATGAAATTAATGATTTCTTGTTGGAAGCAAAAATGTCTCCAACAAAATTAAATGAAAAAGAAAAGCTGATCCTTCTGGAAAAAGATATCATGAAAATTCAAGATCGATTGAATCATATGGATACTTATTCGTACAAAATGTCAAGAGAAGAAAGACAGATTTACATCATTGCAGAGTTGCTGATGAGTCAAGACTATATAACAATGCAAAATCTTGCAAAGAAATTAAATGTTAGTAGAAATACAATTTTAAATGATTTTGAAACCGTAAAAGATTATTGCTTGGCATTTAATGTAAATGTTTTGATGAAAAGTAGTAAAGGAATAAAGATTGAATGTGATCAAAAAGACAGAAATAATCTTTTAATGCAGATTTTTCATGATCTTGAAGATGATTATATGGAAAAAAGTTTTTTTCATCAACTGATTCAAAGAAAATTAGGTATGAAGATTCCTCTGGAAATGATAAAAGAGGATCTGAGAGAATATATGGAACAGCAACATATGTTGGTGTCTGATCGAGTATTTTCTTATGTTTCAATTTATCTGTTTGTTATATTAAATAGAAAGATAAATAAGAAAAGAAGAACAGTGGAAAAATTAACTGGAGATACAGCAAGTGATAATCTTTTAAATTGGTTTGCAGACAAATATGAAGTCAGAATCAATAAAAATGATGTAAAAGATTTTGGACGATATATGAAACAACATGATTTTAATATAAGTTCAGAACAAAAAGAAATCAATGATGTTGAATTATATGGAATCATAGTATATTTTCTGCAAATGGTCGGAGAAGACATAGAATGTAGTCTTCAGAGTGATACGGTTTTGATCGAATCGCTGTTAGAACATATAAGGACATTAAAAAATTGGGAAGATTATGATTTTGAGATGCCTTTAAGCGATGAACTTCCGATTCCAAAAGAAATTTTAGAAAAAACAATTGAAAAAAACAGTATTATTTTAGAGAGATATTTAGGATATCCATTAACAAAAGAGATGAAAGAATCAATCATGATTCATATATGCGCGGCTTTTGTTCGAAATCTTGAATATTTAAATCTATTAGAAGTATTGATCGTATGTCCAGGAAGTATGGCAACAGGAAAATATCTAGAGGCGCAGGTTAAAAATTATTTTGACTTTAGAGTTGCCGCAGTGATACCAAGTAGAGACGTTGAGGAATTTTTAAAGAGCAATAAGATTGATTTTGTGATCTCAACGGTAAACGTAAGATCAGAAAGTGTCCCATGCGTAAAAGTGCAGGCACAGCTAACAATGAATGATATTAATGCGATACAGAATATTGCATTTTTATTAGGTAGAAAAGAAAATAAATCAGAAAATGAAAGTCGCTATGTAGAACAAAATTTTTTGGATGTTATGAAGACTTTTCTTGAAAAATTAGATGCTAGCAAGAGAGATGAGTTTTTTGATGAGGTTTATTCATTGATGGAAACAAAGATTCAAAGTACTGGTAAAAGTATTTTAGCACAGATGCTAGACCCATCAAAAATTATGATAAAACAAGAAAAAATAACATGGGAACAAGGAATTTTACAAGCAGCTGATATTTTAGAGAAAAAGGGCTGTGTTGGTTCTGATTACGGAAAAAAAGCAGTAGAAAATGTAAAAGAATATGGTGATTATATTATTATCAGTAAAGGAATTGCTTTAGCGCATGCAGGAAAGAAAGAGGCACATGTCTACAAAGATGGATTAAGTCTTGTAATGTGCCCAGAAGGAATCGAATTTACGGAAGGAAATATCGTATATTTGGTATTTTGCTTTGCAGTTGCGGAAGAAAAAGATTATCTGAAGTTATTCCAGGAAATTATTGCGTTAGGCAAAACACAAAAAAAGATGAAAGATATCTTACAGCAGAAAAATGTTGTTTCTTTATACCATTCATTGGTATTTTAAATGAAAATGTATTTTTATAAAAGATAGACAGGAAAGGGTGTTTGACATGAAAATCAATATCAAAGAATTCACAGGAAAATGCAGTTGTGGCAGAGACCACCAATTAGTTGTAGATGACGTAATCTTAGAAGAAGGAGCATTAAAAAAACTTCCAGAAATCTTAAACAAAGAACCATATGATCAGTATAAACATCTTGTTATGGTATGTGATGACAACACTTATGAGGCAGCAGGAAAAGAAGTAGAAAGATTATTAGGTGGAATTCCAGTGATCAAACTGGATCCAGAAAACCTGCATGCCAATGAGATCGGAGTTGCGAAGGTAAAAGAACAGTTAGATCTGATCAAAGAAGTTGACTGCATGATTGCAGTCGGATCAGGAACAATCCATGATCTGACAAGATATAATGCATATGAAAGAAAGATCCCATTTATCTCAGTTCCAACCGCAGCCAGTGTAGATGGTTATGTATCTACAGTTGCAGCTATGTCATGGTATGGATTTAAGAAGAGCATGATCGCAGAATCGCCTATTTTAGTCGTTGCAGACAGCCGTATCATCACAGATGCACCAATGAGACTGACAGCGTCCGGAGTTGGAGATCTGTTAGGAAAATATACAGCTCTTGCAGACTGGAAGATCACAAATATTCTGGATGGAGAATATATCTGTGACCGTATCTGTGAGATGGAATATGATGCACTGGATAAATTAAAAGAATCCTTAGATGGATTATGTAACAGAGATATCAACGCATATGAAGAATTGATGTATGGATTATTATTATCAGGACTTGCCATGCAGATGACAGGACATTCCCGTCCAGCGTCCGGAGCAGAGCATCATATGGCCCATTTCTGGGAGATGGCAGTGATCAATGATGAGATTGATGCATATCATGGAGAGAAAGTAGGAGTCGGACTAATCCAGGTAAGTGATATCTATCATGAAGCAGTGAAATATCTAAAAGAGGGCAACTTCAAGGTAAAAGATCAAGTGGATATTGAGACAGATCTGATCGAAAAGACGTTTACAAACAAAGAATTATGCGAAAGCATCAAGAAGACAAACGATCCAAATCTGTTAGATCTGATCGATCCAAAAGTATTAAGAGAAAAAACAGAAGAGATTATCAGGATCATAGAAGAGATTCCAAAAGCAGATGAGATTGTTGCAATGTTAGAAAAAGTACATGGAGTAAAAAGCTTAGAAGACATCGGATTTACACCAGATATGAAAGAGAAAACAGCAAGAGTTGCACCATATATCCGTGACCGTATTACATTCTTAAGAATCCTGAAATTCTATGATTTTTATGATGATGTGATCAAATAGGAGGGCAGCTCATGTTTGAAAAAATCAAATGTTTTATTCTTGATATGGATGGAACGATCTATCTTGGGAATGAACTATTCCCATTCACCAAAGATTTTTTAAAGAAAGTTGAGGAAACTGGAAGAGAATATTATTTCTTTACCAATAATTCATCAAAAAGCCAGCGGGCTTATATTGAGAAACTTGGGAAGCTTGGGATACCGATCAAGAAAGATCAGATGATGATCTCAAGTCATGTGATCATCAAATATCTTAAAGAACATTACGATGGAAAGAGTATTTATGTGCTAGGGACCCCATCCCTGATCCAGGAATTTCAATATTTTGATATGAACCTGACAGACGAAGATCCAGATATCGTAGTCTTGGGATTCGACACAACCTTAACTTACGAAAAGCTTTCCAAAGCATGCCATTATATCCGGAATGGTTGTACATACTTTGGAATCAATCCAGACTGGAACTGTCCGATGGAAGGTGGAACATTTATTCCAGACTGTGGTTCCATGGCAAAATTAATTGAGGCTTCAACGGGAAGATTTCCAGAATTCTTTGGAAAACCGTCGAAACATACACTGGACTATATCATCCAGGAAACGGGATACGAACCGGATGAGATCGCTATTGTAGGGGACCGGCTGTATACCGACATCGCAGTTGCAGATCAAAGTGATGTAATGTCAATTCTTGTACTGAGTGGAGAGAGCACAAGAGAAGATGTAAAAACAAGCGATGTAAAACCGAATGTGATCTTAGAAGATCTCTCTGAGATCACCAAAATGTTATAACGCGAAAAAAGATACCAAATGATTCACTACTAGTTTGGTATCTTTTTTCATTGATCAACGTTTATCCAATTAAAACATGTTTCCCTTCAAATGCAAATCCAAAATGACAAATCTGTTCTTCCCTAAATCCATCAGCAATCAATTCAGCATCATAATTTTTTTCATCAATTTGCAATAAAGCCTTAGATACAGTATCCTTCAAAGAATCTTCAGTCCGTGGATTATGAACCTTAAATTCCAGAATATAAGCATTTTTAGATTTATCAAAAGGTTTTAACATTACATCATATCGTCCAAATCCGCTTTCACGATTGGAAGTTATCTTATAAGTATCAGAAAGTTCAACGATCAATCCAAGAACAAATCCATGATAAAATCGTTCTGGATGAGAAGAATCAGAAGGCTGTTTGCCTGTATCAAAAGAGCTAAATGTGGAAGCAGCAACTTGGTTCATGTAATCGTTCATATAATCGACATCTTGGCATAAAAAAGCTTTTAAGAAATCATTATAAGGAGTAGAATCTTCAGAAAACCAGTCTCGGATCATATCTTCAAACATTAATCTTACTTCTTTATTTGTAAGTTCCAGTGAATAGACAAAACGACCTCTTTTTTCATTAAAGGAACGATCAGACACTTTTAAATAACCGCTGGCAAGCAGCAGGCTCCAGATTGCACCTCGTTTTTTTTCTAACTGATCGAAGATAATTTCCTCATCAATTTCAGTTTTTAAGCATCCACCATTTAAAATATCTTCCAGGATCATTTTGGTTTCAGGATTGCTTATCTGCAGCAATTTACTGATCAGAGCATTAGAACTTGAATGAACCCAATAAGGTTTCAACAGTTTCTCTTTCAAGAAACAAGTAATAGACCATGGATTATAAATATCCTTCTGTGAACCGAAAGTAAACCCATCATACCATGACTTTACAAGAGATTCTTTGTCAGACAAATGATAGCTTTTTAAAGCTTTAAATACTTCATTTTCAGTGAATCCAAATTGCTGGCTGTATTTTTCGGAGGTGGTTGTAATGATGGAGAGATTATTAAGATCAGAAAAGATAGATTCCTTGCTGATCCTCGTAATTCCAGTCATTAATCCACGTTCAAGGTATGGATTTGTTTTAAATGAAGCATTTAATAAACTGCGTAAGAACCCTGTCAGCTCATCCCAATAACCATGAATATAAGCTTCTTGTAAAGGAGTGTCGTATTCATCTAAAAAGATTAGAACTTTCTTTTGATAAAAACGGCTGAGGTAATCAGACAGGTACATCAAAGTCAGACTCGCAACATCATCAGGCATATCCATATTTACAGAATTTATAAATTCCCAATCTTCAGAATTCAGGATTTTATCATCTTTGATATAAGAATGAATGCTGAATAATTTTACAAGAATCTGTAAGATTCCACGTTTCGTTTCTTCAAAAGTACGGCCTTTAATATTTGCAAAACTAAGTGAGATTACAGGATAAGTTCCTTGCAATTTCTGATATTTCTGATTATTCCAGATAGAAAGGCTATCAAATAGATCCGAGCGGTCTTTGTATTGAGTAGAAAAGAAGCATTCCATCATATTTAAATTTAATGTTTTTCCAAAACGGCGAGGACGAGTGATCAAGGTTACAACATCCTGTTCTTCCCACCACTCTCTGATAAAATCAGTTTTGTCAATATAAAAACAATGGTTTTCACGAAGAGAAGCAAAACCTTGATTGCCGAGCGAAATTGGTAATTGCATGATTGAAGTCTCCTTTCCTGTTGTGTTTTACGCCACTTACATTATAATTATAACTGAAGAAAGAATTGATTTCCAGAAATAAAATTACACATCACGAGAGGAAAATGATATGAATTTTGGAATTATAGGATTTGGCAAAATTGCCAGAAAGTTTGTACAGGCAATCGAGGCAACAGATGAAGGAAAGATTTATGCGATCAGCTCACGTTCAGTTTCCATGGATGATCCATACATAAAGGAGCATCCAGAAGTCAAAGTATATAAAGATTATGAAGAACTGTTAAATGATCCGCAGGTAGATGCAGTTTATATCGCACTCACACATAAATTTCATAAAGAATGGATTTTAAGATCATTGGAACACCATATCCCAGTATTAAGTGAGAAGCCGTTAGTGTTAACATCCACTGATGTATATGAGATTCAGGAAAAAGTAAAGAAAACAAATACATTATGTACGGAAGCATTAAAAACAAAATTTAACACAGGGTATGATCATCTAAAAGAAGATCTGAAGAAAATTGGAAACATCCAAACAATTTATGCAAATTTCTGCTCAGATTCATTAGGATTGCCTAAGACATCATTTTTATTTGATAAAGAACAAGGTGGGGCATTGAATGATATTGGAAGCTATATTCTTGGATTTATTTTAGGAATCCATGAAGAAGAAATTGATAAGATAGAAACTGAGAGAAAAGATATCGAAGGTATCAATTATTATTTTAGATCAAAGATTTATTTTAAAGATGGATGCATCGCAACAGCAGAAGGCGCCATTGACCGTGAGATGGAAAGATATGCAAAAATCGTCGGAACCAAGGGAGAAATCATGATTCCAAATTATAACAGGATCATTGATTATATAATCCATTGGAATGACGGTACAACAGAGACGAAAAGTTATCCATTTAAAGGAAATGATATGACAATGCAGATACAGAATTTTATGGAAGATGTGGAAAATGGAAAGGTACAGAGTGAGAAACATTGTTTGGAGGATACGAAGAAGATTCTGGAAATTAGTGAGATGATAGCAGCACATTAAAATCATAAAATTATTTGTATGACAACCTGGATAAAAAATGCGGAAATAGGGAAAAATAAAGAAATAAAAAATGCGGAAACATGCCAAAATGCCCAATAAAAAAATGCGGAAATGAACAAAATCGCTGTGCGATGGTCTAATAAAGACTATTGCGCAGCGATTTTATTTATTTCATAAGAAATTTCCTAATTATTAAAACTTTCTAATGGATTATTCCGTATATAATAATGTACAGTACAAAAAACCAAGAAATGAGTGGCATGCATGCTAATAGAACAAAAGTTGATCAAAAGAATAAAGAAAAAACAAGATAAAGAGGCAGCCAACGCACTGATTTTATATTATTACAAGGAAATCTATGCATATGTATATCGGCAAACAGGAAATGAAGAACTTGCAAAAGATCTGACACAGGATATTTTTATACAGATATTGCAAAAAATCACAATGTTTGATCATAAAAAGGCTTCATTTCGGACATGGATGTATAGAATCGCATCGAATAAGATATGTGATCATTATCGAAGCAAGGTACATCGTTTGTCATTAAAACAAGAACAGATTGATATGACAGATGAGAATCTGGAACTTCACAGTAGTAATTTAGGAACAGCGATTAGGGATTTGTCCGAGTTGATCATCCATAAGGAGTTGATAGAACAAATTATGGAAATTGTTTCGCTATATAAGCAGGAGTGGCAGGAGATTTTTTATATGAAATGTTTTGAAGAAAGGACCTTTCAGGACATATCGCAGACATTAAATATTTCCGAAAATACAGTGAAATCAAGGTTTTATAAAATGATACGACAAATAAAAAGCGAGGTGGACTATCAGTAATGAAAAAAGAAAATAATCAGGAATTTTATGTAGAACAGATGGATGTTCATTATCCGCTGCAGTCAGAGATACAAAATGAAATTGAAGACATCATTTTAAAAGGTATGCCTCAAAAGATTTCATTTCTAAAAAGAATGAAAAAGATTTATCTGGGACCTGGATTAAGAGTCATTTATTATAAAAATCTTTCTGTATTTTTTGCGACGTTCATAATTTATTTTGCTGTGTGTCTTGGATTAGTACTTTCCTTTGAGGAGGAAATCAGACAATTTGGGGCAGCTTTTTTAGGAATGCCCGTTTTCTTTCTGTTGTTTTCTTATTTTACTTGCTATATGGACGAACAGACGCAGATCAATGAATTAAGAAATACGATGTATTATTCGATGAATTATATTGTGAGCCTTCGTCTATTTTATACAGCAGTTGTATTATCTCTGGTGAATACCAGCTTTTTATTCCTTAGTGGGATTAGGGAGAAAGCAATCTTATCGGTTGGAGTTGTTGGAGTTTCAAGTATGCTGGTCTTTGCGATCATTGCTGTATACATTTATCACAGATGGAATAACTATAAGTGCTTTGCGGGTCTTGGTGCAATATGGGTATTACTTTTTGCAGCGATCATGCGATTACCGGAAACAAAGATTTTATTTCTTTTTGAATATATTCCATTAGGAATTCAGATTGCAACAATGATCGTGTGTTTTGTGGCTTTATTTACTTTGGTTGGAAGAATGGAGGAGAAGGATGCTTACACTTTCGCATATTAGAAAAGATTATGGAAAATTCACAGCAGTGGAAGATATTAATCTGGAACTTGAAAATGGTTTATATGCCATGCTCGCACCAAATGGTGCAGGGAAAACGACATTGATCAAAATGATCACAACACTTTTGTATCCGACAAGCGGAGAGATTTTATACGATGGAATGGATATTTATAAAATGGGAGAAACATACCGGGATGTGATCGGTTATTTGCCACAGCATTTTGGATATTATAAAAATAATACACCAACGCAGTATCTTGATTATCTTGCAGCGTTAAAAGGAATTTCCAAAGAAGCTGCAAGAGAAAAAATTCCAGAATTATTGGAGTTAGTAGGATTAAGCGATGTCTTCAATAAGAAAATGAAAAAATTCTCTGGTGGAATGATTCAGCGTGTAGGGATCGCACAGGCAATGTTAAATGATCCAAAAATTCTTGTATTAGATGAACCAACTGCAGGACTTGATCCAAAAGAGAGAGTAAGGTTTCGAAATATATTATCCGTATTATCCAAGGATCGAATAGTGATCCTTTCAACGCATATCGTATCAGACATTGAATCTATTGCAAATCATGTCATTATGATCAAAGAAAAACAGTTATTAAAAAATGATACAGTTCCAAACATCTGCAAGGAGCTTGAGGGGAAGGTATTTGAGAAATCGATCAACGAATCCGAGATCCAAGAATTTGAACAAAAACGAATCATTTTATCCATGCGACAGGAATCAGAAAAAATGATGGTCCGATATTATAGTGAGGAAGAAGATAATAATGCAAGACCGTGTACACCAAACCTTGAAGATGTATTTTTAGTCACTTACAGGGAGGAAAAATAACATGCGGATCATAATCAATGAATGTAAAAAAATATTGGATATTCGAATCATACTGTTATTATGTATATTCTCTATTTTATACTATATGACATTTACACAAATATATCGATATCCAACTGGAGGACAGGTAACAAATACAAAGTATGACATTCCATTTACGGCAGAACTAGTAAAAGAATGGGGACCAAAGTGGAAAGTAAAAGATGAAAAACAATATCAGGAAAAACATCAGGAATTAGAAAGAGATTTTGCAAAGATCATAAAGCAAGATCAAGAGCTTTCAAAAAGAGGGATTGTGGATTATGAAATTTTTAATAAAAAGTATGAAGAACTTGGTCAAAAAACAACTTTATCAAAGCAGGAAAAAGAACTTGATAAAATATTAGAAAATTATGTGTTTTATAATGATAAGACATCAAAAATTTTTTTGGATATACAAGCTTTAGAACATATCAGAGAGTTTCAAGGATCTGAATATGGAGTTTCGGATAAAAAATATAAAGAATTAAAAGCAGATGGATTTTTTGATGGAACGAAGTTATATCAAAAGGCAATCGAAAAGAGGGTAAAAAGAGATTACATATCATTAGTACATGAGGGAGTGTTTTACATTTTGCAAGAAGATATGGTAACGATCGGTGGTTTGATCATGATCTGTTTTTTTGCATTGATCATTCCATATCAGCTAAAACAACGTTTAAGACAGGTTATTCCGATTCTGGCAACGACGAAAACAGGAAGAAGGATTTATCAGATTCAATTGATAGCAAGTGCACTTGCTGCACTCTTTGTTGGAATTCTTCAAATGACTGTATATGGGATTATCTGGCATTTGAAGGGATTATCGGTATTTTGGAGATGTGAGAGTTGGGGAATCGCATCAAATTCTTACTGGTGCGATAAGCTTTCTTTTGGAACTTATATGTTACTTTATATGGCCCTGATCTTATTATTTGCAATCGCAAGTATTGTGATCATTGATTTTATCGGCAGAACAATTGGAAATTATATGGGAGCTGTTGCGGTTTCAATTCCAGTATGTGGGGTGATGATGTTTCTTATGAGGAAAATTTATTATATGCTCTTTCTGATCACAAATGATCAGGTTCTGGCATACTGGGAATTATATGCACTCGCCACATGGCTCATAGTGATGCTTCTGTTTTATAAGATCAGAAGTAAGCGATGGAAAAAGGTGGATTTATGAGAATTTTTAAATTAGAGTTTCAAAAGATCATGAAAAATCCAATGCTTTGGTTATTGGCAGTGATATTTTGTCTTGTGAATTGTTTAATTATTTATAATGAGGCGGGAAATAAGGATACATCCAAAGAATTAGTGATCATGCATGACATTATTAAAAAAACAGATGATACAAACCACTCACGTCAAGCTAAAAATAGAAATGAAAGAAAGCAGTTATCTAAGGCATATCAAGAATATTACAAAGAAAATATCGACTTGTATGACAAACTTGATATGACGAAGATCCTAAAACAAAAAGAAGAAATGCTTCAGTATCACCCCAAGGGATTTATGAAGAAATTCGTAAAAGATAACTATGAGCATCTGCAAAAAAGAGTGGAGGAGATCAAATCTGATAAAGAATATAACGATGCTTTTTATCCAGGACAGTATTATGAGATCCATTCGTTATTATATTCAAAGTTAGGGAAAAAATTAATCGTGGAAATGAGTCTTTTGATGGCACTCAGTATTTTGTTTATCATGGATTATGAGAGACTGCAAAAGACAAATGATCTTGTAGATGCAACCAGAACTGGGAAGAGAATCATGGATTATAAAGCTTTTACGGGGACGTTAAGTGGAATTTTATTTTCAGCGATACTATGCAGTGTTACATGGATTTATTTTTTTTACTGCGTATCATTCAAAGGACTATGGAATGTCTCGGTTGCCTCCACACTAGTTGCAGAAAAAAGATATTCGGGATGGTTTTATCCATTTGTTACATTCTTTAAAATAACACAGATACAATACTTGATTCTAACACTTACCGTATATCTTGGAATCATCCTGTTGATCGCACTAGCAACGATCGCAATCCAATTTTTGCTGAGGAACAGTTATTTTTCATTTATTATATTAATTCTCTTAAACATGGCATTGTTCCTAGGTGCTTACTATTCGAATGTAACATTTATGAATGTTATATTACGCCTGCTAAACCCAACAAATCTATATATTACAAGCGGAGCCTGGTTTATGGAAAATGACATTACATTGTCATTTGCAGGAAATGAATTCTGGATTATAGGAGTGACGGGGGTATGGATGATTTTATGTGTTAAATTGGCAAGAAATTTTAAGTTGTATGACAGAAATGTATCGAGTATTCATAAAAACATAAAGAACGATAGGTGTACGAAAAACGAATTTCATTGACGGATTTTTTGCAAAACGCTGATCCGCCAACACTCCTGCACAACTCACTGCGTTCAAACAGTGCCCGTGTTGGCTGCGATTTTGCAAAAAATCCTATGAAATTCTATCATTTCGTACACCTATCGTTCTTTATGTTTTTATGAATACCTGAAGACATTCCTGTATACAATTAAGATTTTCAAGACAGAAGAGTGGATGTTTTACTATGTTGGTTTACATCTTTTAGATGATTGATAACTACAAATTCAAATAATCCCGGATAAAAAACGCCGTCATCAAATGAAACCTCTCTACCGTATCATCCAATTTCAAATCCCAATGATCCTCGATCACCCGCATCCGATAAGTAATCGTATTTCGATGACAAAACATATTCGAAGCCACATGCTGGATACTCCCATTACAAAGCAGATACTGATGCAACGTCTCCAGATAATTTGTATCATGAATCTCATCATACTCTTCAATATTCTTCAAATACTCATCATGATAAGCCATCAAAAGATTTTTATCATTCACAGAATGAAGAATTCGAAAGAATCCCATCTCCTCAAACCGGGCAATTTCCTGTCCTTTATTCACAGCATAAACAAGAGCAGCCAGAGAACGTTGATAACTTACACGAATCTCACGAAGCGTGTGGACAGAACTTCCAATTCCTGCATAAATCTGCATTTTTTTTAATGAACTTTTCAGTGTAGAGATCAAAGAAGACATTTCGTTATAAATCAATTCTTTTTCCATGTCATGAAAAACAAACAAAAAATGATTTTTATAAAAAGCAATATGAATATCCAGATCGTTTAGTTTGATATAACTTTCCATCAAAAACAGCAGACGCAATTTAAGATCATCAGAGATCGCTTTCTTATTACATTTCATTAAAGAAATCTCATAACAATCTTCTTTCTCAAAATGATTATCTTCAAGAATCCGCAAAGCATCATAATGATGCAGAGAATCTTCTTCAATAAAAGATAAAAATGCATCCGTGATCGAAGTATCTTTCTGTGTATCCATAAAGATCTTATTATAATAATTTCTCGTAATATCATAAATATGAACTTTCCAAGGCATCTCGATCAATGGATAGTTGTGTTTGTCGCACAATGCTTTAATAGAATCAGTGATATCTTCGGAAAGAATATATTTTCCTGTATTTAAGATCATCCCGCAAGTATGGCTTTTGATCATCGTTTCAATAAAATCATAAAGAGAAGCCTCATCCTGACAGTTGATCCCTGTCGTGATGATCAGTTCTCCACCCTTTAGAAAGTTGTGGGTAGAACTGTCTTCAGAGACATAAACCCAGTTCATGATATGATCGATCCCAGTTTCACCTGCGATCATGGAAAGATGGTATTGATGTTTGGTTTGTGTATATAATTCATTTAATGTAAGAGGCATAAATCTGCCCTCCTTTATTTGTGTCCTATTCATTTGAAGTCATGTAAAAATAGTCTACCATATTTGATACTATTTGTGCAATGAACACAAAGAATCAAAGGAAAATTGTGATAAAAGAATATAGGAAACTAATAAAAAATTGGTGGAATGATCACACAAAAATGAAAAAAATTATTCAAAAAAATAAATAACTATTTAATAAGAAGAAACCAGAGAAAAATTGATGAAAAATTCAATTTCTCTGGTTATTTTTGGCAAAAATAGATAAGAAACAAAAAATATGGTGGTTTGCATTTGTAAAAAATGTTATAATAATTTTTGTAAAAAGATTTCGCAAGAAGGAGGAAATATCTATGCATAAGTATGGACCAGTGATCAAGATGTTGTCATTGGTGACTCAGATAGGAATTACGATGTTGACTTCTGTTTTTTTATGCATGGCGATCGGAATGTGGATTGATAAACATTTTTCCACAAATCTATTTCTTCTTTTTCTGATTCTTGGTATTATGGGAGGAATCAGAGGAGTATATTCTCTGATTCACAATATACTGGAACAGGAAGATATGGAGGATAAAGATGAGAGATAAATTAAGACAGCTAGACGAGACATACCTAGATCTTGTGATCGGGATTCTTTTGTGCGGAGTGTTATCTGCGATTTTGGGTATGATAATAACCAGAGGTGATCTAAGATATCTGATCGGAGCTATTGTGGGAACGATCTTTGCTCTCGTGATGATCACAACGATGATGGTAAGCATCCAGAAGTCTGTACAGATGGATACTCATCAGGCAAGCCGGAATATGATCAAGAGTGCGTTGATAAGATATGTAGCAACATTGGTTATTTTATATGTGATGATCAAACTTAGTATGAGTGCTTTTATTGCTGCATTGGTTGGATTCTTAAGCAGTAAGTTTGCAGCATTTTTACAAAAACCGATTCACGAGCATATCACGCGCAGAGTTTTACAAGAATAACGTGAATCACATTTTCCGGGTTTCTAACATGGAGAAAGAGAAAATCGGAAAAATGGAAAATATAATAAAAAGGAGGTTGTGCCATGGGAATTATGAATGCCCCCATGATGTTGGCAGCATCATCCGGTGATGACGTTGACTTTATGGTGCATGGGCTGATCCCGCTGAAGTTTTTCGGGCATAAGGTCTGGATCACGACAACGCATGTGACGACGCTGATCGTTATGGTGTTCATCATCGTATTAGCATTGATCGCAAGACATGCAGTTCTTCACGGTGATGAGAAGCCGTCAGGACTTCAGAATTTTGTGGAGATGATCGTTGAAGTGCTTGATAATCTGGTAAAGGGAAGCATGGGAAGACATTGGCGTCCATTTGTAAATTACATTGGAACGATCATGGTCTTTATCTTTTTTGCAAATACATCTGGATTATTTGGCTTAAGACCACCGACAGCGGATTATGGGACAACGCTTGCGTTAGCGTTGATCACGTTTGTACTGATTCAGTACAGTGCATTTAAGACGAGTAAATTACATGTATTTACAGATCTTTTCAAACCGATCCCAATCTTATTTCCAATTAACCTGATCGGAGAGTTTGCGACACCGCTTTCCATGTCTCTTCGTTTGTTTGGAAATATTATGGCGGGTACGATCATGATGGCATTGTGGTACGGATTGCTGCCATGGCTTGCGCAGCTAGGTATTCCAGCATTCTTGCATATGTACTTTGATCTGTTTTCAGGAGCGATCCAGACATTTGTATTTGCGATGCTGACAATGACATTTATCACAGATAAGCGGGAAGCTTAAATTTTAGCGACAAAATTTTATGTAGTTTAGGAGGAAAAAACTATGAATATTTCAAGTGAAGCATTTGTATTAGGGTGTTCTGCGATCGGAGCAGGACTTGCACTGATCGCAGGTATCGGACCTGGTGTTGGACAGGGATACGCAGCAGGACAGGGTGCAGCAGCAGTAGGACGTAATCCAGGAGCGAAAGGTGATATCACATCTACCATGCTTCTTGGACAGGCGGTAGCAGAGACAACAGGTCTTTATGGTCTGGTTATTGGTTTGATCTTATTATATGCAAATCCACTGTTTGCAAAACTTTAATAAAACAAGCCGAAGGGAGGCCAAGGCGTGGACGGAAGAATATTTGGATTAGATATTCAGCTTGGCTTTGATGTGATTATGCAAGGAATCGCAGTGTTCATCATGTTTGCACTGCTTTCCTATATTCTGTTTGAACCGGTTCGCAAGATCTTAGAAGACCGTAAGAACAGAATTGCAGATGAGATCGATCAGGCAGCAGCCGATCAGGCAGAAGCTGCAAAGTTAAAAGCCGAATACGATCATAAGCTAAAAAATGTTGAAAAAGAAGCGGATGCCTTAATGGCACAGGCCAGAAAGAAAGCACTGAAGAGAGAGGAAGAGATCGTTGCAGGAGCGAAAGAAGAAGCTGCAAGGATCATAGAAAGTGCGAATCATGAGGCAGAGCTTGCAAGAATCAATGCACAGGATCAGATGAAGCAGGAGATGGTCAAGATGGCAGTCTTAATGGCTGGCAAATTCATCCAGAACCAGATGGATGAGAAAGACCAGAATGCTTTCGTTGATCAGACCTTACAGGAAATGGGTGATAAGACATGGCTTCAAGAGTAGATAAGATTTACGGGGATGCCTATATTTCTGTGAAAACAGATGAGGACGATCTTTTAGAAGCTTTGGAAGAGGCGAAAGCTGTCAAAGAAATCTTAGATTCCAACACAGATTTCGTGAATTTCCTAAATCATCCCCAGATCACAAAAGAAGAGAAGATGGAGGCTGCAAAGAACGTTTTTGATGGCCGGGTTTCTGATGATATGACAGGATTTTTGATGATCATCATCAAGAAAGGACGTTTTAAAGAATTTGATGGAATCTTTACTTATATCATTTCGAATATCAAACGTCAGTTAGGAATCGGAGCCCTACATGTAACGTCAGCAATGCCGCTGTCACAAGAACAAAAAGACAAGATCTTAAAGAAAGTCATTGCTTCTTCAGAATATCAGAAGTTAGAGGTGACTTATGAGACAGATAAAGACATCATCGGTGGATTGATCCTTTGTATGGATGACCGGATTGTGGATAATTCCATTCGTACAAAGCTTGATTCGATGGGCAGATATCTGTCACAAATACAATTATAGAACAGGAGGAAGATAAGCCCCATGAATTTAAGACCAGAAGAGATCAGTTCTGTGATCAAAGAACAGATCAAACAATATTCAACAAAGCTTGAAACCTCTGATATTGGAACGGTAATACAGGTTGCCGATGGAATCGCCAGAATCCATGGATTAGAGAAAGCGATGCAGGGAGAACTGCTCGAATTTCCAGGGGAAGTTTATGGAATGGTATTAAACTTAGAAGAGGACAACGTAGGTGCAGTTCTCTTAGGTGACCGAAAGAATATTAACGAAGGCGATATTGTCAAGACAACGGGCCGCGTGGTAGAAGTGCCAGTTGGAGATCAACTGACAGGACGTGTCGTAAACTCATTAGGACAGCCAATTGACAATAAAGGTCCGATCGAGACAGATAAATATCGTCCAATTGAAAGAGTTGCGTCAGGAGTAATCTCAAGAAAATCCGTAGATACTCCGATCCAGACAGGAATCAAAGCGATCGATGCGATGGTGCCGATCGGAAGAGGACAGCGTGAGCTGATCATCGGAGACCGTCAGACAGGTAAGACAGCGATCGCGATCGATACGATCATTAATCAGAAAGGACAGGGTGTTCACTGTATTTATGTGGCAATCGGTCAGAAAGCATCCACAGTTGCCAATATCGTGAAGACACTAGAAGAGTTTGGCGCGATGGATTATACAACGATCGTAGCATCCACAGCCAGTGAATTAGCACCACTTCAGTATATCGCACCATACGCAGGATGTGCGATCGGTGAAGAATGGATGGAGAGAGGAGAAGATGTATTAGTTGTATATGATGATTTAAGCAAACATGCAACTGCATACCGTACACTTTCCTTACTTCTTCGCAGACCACCTGGACGTGAAGCTTATCCTGGAGATGTATTCTATTTACATTCAAGACTTTTAGAGCGTGCAGCCAGATTATCTGATGAATTAGGTGGAGGATCATTAACAGCCCTTCCGATCATCGAGACTCAGGCAGGTGATGTATCTGCATACATTCCAACCAACGTTATTTCCATCACAGATGGACAGATCTATCTGGAAACAGAGATGTTTAATGCAGGTTTCAGACCAGCGATCAATGCCGGACTTTCTGTATCACGAGTTGGAGGATCTGCACAGATCAAGGCAATGAAGAAGATCGCAGGACCAATCCGTACAGACCTTGCACAGTATCGAGAACTGGCAGCATTTGCCCAGTTTGGATCAGAGCTTGACGATGATACAAAAGAACGATTAGATCAGGGTGAGAGAATCAGAGAGATCTTAAAACAGCCACAGTATCAGCCATTACCAGTTGAGAAACAGGTTGCGATCATTTATGCAGCAGTCAAGAAACATCTCTTAGACCTGCCAGTAGATCAGATTCTTGATTTCCAGAAAGAATTATTTGAACTGATTGATACAAAATATCCAGAGATCTTTACAAGCATTGCCGAGACGAAAGTCATGGATGATGCGACAGAAGAGAAACTGATCAAAGCGATCAATGAAGCAAAAGAATTATTTAGAAAGTAAGGTGATCTGTCATGGCATCGATAATTGATATTAAAAGACGAAAAGCCAGCGTCGAAAGTACCGGACAGATCACAAAAGCGATGAAACTTGTATCCACGGTAAAGTTACAGAGAGCCAAGCAGCGTGCAGATGAGTCAAAAGCATACTTTAATAAGATGTATGAGACGATCAGCTCGATCCTTGCAAAAGCAGGTAATATCAATCATCCGTATTTACAGGAAAATGGTTCCACAAAGAAAGGGATCATTACCATTTCATCCAACCGTGGATTAGCAGGAGGATATAATAACAATATTGTGAAACTGATCCGGGACAGCGGTATGAACAAAGAAGATATCATGATCTATGCGGTAGGACATAAAGCGATGGATACGTTAAAACATCGTGGGTATGAGATTGTTTCTGATGATTCAGAGATGATCAACGAGCCAGTCTATGATGATGCCAGAATCTTAGGAGAGAAGCTTCTAAAAGCTTTTGAGGATGGAGAGATCGGTGAGATCTATCTGGCATACACAGATTTTAAAAATACCGTGGTTCATGAACCAAAACTTGTAAAATTACTCCCAATTGAGAATGATCAGCAGGCAAATGAAGAGAAATCTGAAAGCAAGGCTCCAATGAATTTTGAGCCAGAGCCGGAAGAAGCACTTTCTTTATTAATTCCAAAGTATATCTGCAGCATGATCTATGGAGCCTTAGTTACATCTGTAGCAAGTGAAAATGGAGCCAGAATGCAGGCAATGGATTCTGCGACAAGCAATGCAGAAGAGATGATCTCAAACTTAGAACTTGCATACAACCGAGCAAGACAGGGAGCGATCACACAAGAATTAACAGAGATCATTTCAGGAGCAGAAGCCCTGAAGTGATGGACTCGATATAAGAAGCAGGAGGAAATAACATGGCAGATAATCGTACAGGAAAGATCACACAGGTCATCGGTGCGGTTCTGGATATCAAGTTTGGCAGTGATAACCTGCCAGAGATCAATGATGCGATCGATATTCAGACAAAAGACGGCGGGAAATTAGTCGTTGAAGTTGCACAGCACCTGGGTGATGACACCGTAAGATGTATCGCAATGGGACCAACCGACGGATTAGTCCGTGGAATGGAAGCACAGGCTACAGGCGGACCAATCTCCGTTCCTGTAGGAGAGGCAACCTTAGGACGAATCTTTAACGTGCTGGGAGATCCTATTGATAATAAACCGGCACCAGAAGGAGCCAACCGCTTACCGATCCACAGAAAAGCACCGGAATTTTCAGAACAATCTACAGAGACAGAAGTTCTGGAAACAGGGATAAAGGTCGTTGACCTTCTATGCCCATACCAGAAGGGTGGAAAGATCGGTCTGTTCGGTGGTGCGGGAGTAGGAAAAACCGTACTGATCCAGGAGCTGATCCGAAATATCGCAACAGAGCATGGTGGATATTCTGTATTCACTGGTGTAGGAGAACGTACTCGTGAAGGAAATGATCTATACACAGAGATGAGTGAATCAGGTGTTATCGACAAGACCGCCATGGTCTTTGGACAGATGAACGAACCACCTGGAGCCCGTATGAGAGTTGGTCTTACAGGTCTTACGATCGCAGAAGATTTCCGTGACCGTGGAGGAAAAGATGTCTTATTATTCATCGACAACATTTTCCGTTTCACACAGGCAGGATCTGAGGTATCCGCTTTACTTGGACGAGTGCCAAGTGCGGTAGGTTACCAGCCAACACTGCAGACAGAGATGGGTGCCTTACAGGAACGTATCACATCCACAAAGAATGGATCAATCACATCCGTACAGGCAGTCTATGTGCCAGCCGATGATTTAACTGACCCGGCACCAGCAACAACTTTTGCCCATCTGGATGCAACAACTGTATTATCACGTGCGATCTCAGAGATGGGAATCTATCCAGCGGTAGATCCATTGGAATCAACATCCAGAATTCTCGATCCAAAAGTCGTTGGAGAAGAACATTACAAAGTAGCTCGTGGTGTTCAGGAGATTCTGCAAAAATACAAAGAATTACAGGATATCATTGCAATCTTAGGTATGGATGAACTTTCCGAAGACGAGAAACTGGTCGTAGACCGCGCAAGAAAGGTACAGAGATTCTTATCTCAGCCATTCTTCGTAGCTGAACAGTTTACAGGAAAACCAGGACAGTATGTATCCTTAAGTGATACGATCCAGGGATTCAAAGAAATCTTAGAAGGAAAACACGATGAGATTCCAGAAGGAATGTTCTTGAATGCAGGAACCATCGAAGAAGTTGTAGAACGTTTTGCAGCAAGAAATAAGTAGGTGATCCTATGGCTGAAAACACAATGAAATTAGAAGTCATTACACCAGAACGCTCATTTTATACAGGAGATGTCACATTTGTTGAGTTAAATACAACCGAAGGAGAAGTCGGAATTTACGCAAGACACATCCCGATGACTATGATCATCGCACCAGGTGTCCTAACAATCACAGAAGAAGACGGAACCAAGAAGAAAGCGGCATTATTAAAAGGATTCGTGGAAGTCACAGAAACAACCATGAGTATCCTGGCAGAAGTCGCAGAATGGCCGGAAGATATCGATGTTGAACGTGCAAAGAAAGCCGAAGAGAGAGCAAGAAAGAGACTCGAAGCTAAGAGTGCAGATATTGATATTGCAAGGGCAGAGTTGGCACTTAAGAGAGCGTTAGTTCGTAAGGGATTGAAAGCATAAAGTGAATTTGAATATATGTAAAAAGATTCTAGGCAGATTGATTGCTTAGAATCTTTTTATTTTTTCATATGTAAAAAAACATATACAATAAAAAAATAATATAATATTATATTTATACTTGTACAAATGATGAGCTTCGTATAAAATATAAAGTAAAATAAGATTGAAGGAGAAAGGTGAGTCAATGAAAAAATTAACAAAAAAAGAAGTAGAAATAATGAAAATATTTTGGGCAAGTGAGCATCCATTAGCAGCATCAGATATTTTGAAATTGGATGAAAGTATGAATATTAATACGATACGTGCATCCATTCAGAGTTTACTGAAAGCAGATTATATTGAAGTTGCTGGTATTGAACATAGAGGAAATGTATTGGCGCGTACTTACACTGCGAAGATTAAGATAGAGGAGTATATTATTTCTAATTTTGCAGGAATTAACAATAAAATATCTAAAAAATCTTTGGTTGCTCAATTTATAAAAAATGAGGAGGATGAAGAGATTATAAATGAACTGGAACAAGAATTGAAGCATAGAAAAGAAATTTTAGCGAAAAAGAGGGATAATTAGATATGATATTTCCAACATACGGATCAGTATTTGCATGTATATTATTGAGTAGTGTTTTTATGATTGTGGTATGTTTGCTGGGAAATAGAATGAATTTTATTTTAAAAAATAGTGCTAATTTGTTGGTATTTTTCATGATCATGGTTATGTTAAGAATGTTTTTTCCATGTAATTTTGTATTCACCAAAAACATTTATTCTACACGTGCGTTGACTGTAATATGTGATATTTTAATGAAACATATTTGGAAGGATTATAGTGTTTCAGATGTAATTATAGTAGTATGGATATTAATTAGTTTTATGTATATATGCAAGCTTATACATACACAGATTCAATTCAATCGATTTTTATCAATACTAGTACCAGATAATTCAAATAAGATAGAGAAGGCATATAAATCAGTACAAAATAATAAAAACTATAAATTTGAAATATATAAAATACAGGGAATTAAGAGTCCATGTATTACAGGATTGATTCATCCTAAGATTCTACTGCCGGAAATGGATTTTACCGAAAAAGAATTACAATATATTTTTAAACACGAACTGCAGCATTTTAATCATCATGATCTGTGGTTAAATATGTTGTGTGAAATTATTATGTGTTTTTATTGGTGGAATCCTTTCGCATATTTTTTAAAAGAGAAATTCAAGGATATGTTAGAATTCGCAAACGATAAAAAAATAACGGAATCAATGAATGAAATGGAAATTTATGAGTATTTAGAATGTATGCTTAAAATTATAAAGAATAATAAGATGCATAAGAAGATACCAGTTCTTTGTTTTATTGGATGCGGAAGATCTACACTTCAACAAAGATTTGACTTAATTATAAGAGGACAGGAGAAAAAATATAAACACAGAGGATATATTTTGTACATTATGTTTTTTTGTTTCAGTTATATTTTAAGTTTTGTTTTTGCATTCGAGCCAGAATATAATAATCCAGATCATATGTCAGATGAAATTATATACAATTTAGAAAATAAAGATACATTTTTTATAAAAAACAATAAAGGATATAAAATATATTATAAAGGAAGATTTGTAGGAAAGTGTAAATCATTAGAAACATTTCAAGGATATCGTGTATATAAAAACGACAAGGAGGCAAAAGAAAATGAAGAGGTTAAATAAGATAATTGTATGTTTAGGTGGGGTATTAGTATTTTCGATGGGACTTAATTTCTCTGTTCAAACAATTTATGCACAAGAAAATGTAGCAATTGTAGATGAAGGGCAAAATGGAGATATCGAGGAATATAAAAATGTTTATGTTTGGAAATATAAAGTAGTAAATGGAAATTTATATAAAAGAAAATATAATATAGTAACTGGAAAATGGGTAGGAAAATGGATACCAGTATAAAATGATATAGTATTTTTTTAACAACATATTATAAAAATATTGACAATATATACATAATGCAGTAGTATATAAGTACATTCTGGAATGTAAAAATATTATATAAGGAGAGCATTATGACAAAAAAATTAGCATTAATAGCATTTTGTTTCTGCGCATGTTTCGGACTAGTTGGTATAACATATGCAGATACATATGCAAGTACAACAAAAGAGAACACAGCTGAACAAGAGCAGGAAATTAATTTAGACCAGTATTTAAATAATGGTGATAAATCATTACATGATGTGATTTATGGTGTGTCAAGTGATACAGCATCAAATAAATTATTAAAAGGTCGTCCAAGTAAACCTAACGCTAATAGAGGCTATTTTTGGGTAACTTGGGAAGGTGAAAAATTTGCTGCACATTTTGATAATGATTATTATACACATAGAGTGGTAGTGAAAAATTCAAATTCTTCTAAATGGTATGCTAGTGCATGGGTCCCAAAAGGAACACGAGCTACAAGAAGAATTTTTCAGACATTAACTGGAAATAAGGCTAAATGGGCAACTAAATAATAGAAATATAAAATAATTACTGCAGCCTATATACAAAAAGGTTACAGTAATTATTTTTTAGGAGAAAACTGTGAAATGAAAAGCAAAAAGATTGTTTGTATCTTATATAGCATTGTATTGATAGGCATGAATGTTTTTGGGTTTGCAATTTTCAGTGATTATCGCATGACAGATAAGATTTTCCATAAGAGAGTGGTAGAAGTTCAAGCCAGACAACAAGAACTTGTGAATGTATCAGAAGTTCATAAAGAACTTTTAAAGTTTGCAAATCAATATCATGTAACAATTATGAAATATGAATTCCTTAATGAAAAGGAATTATCTATTTATACAACAAATCAACAAGAAGTTTTAAATATGAAGTTTCCATATACCACATGGAAAATAAATGTGTATCCATTTAAAGATTTGAAGAATGTAGGATATGGAAACACATTTTTTATAGATCATACGACGAGAGCAATAGAGCAGAAATTAGAACAGGGATTATCCCAATATGGTATTGTAAAAATATATACCAATCAACAAAAATGGCAATCAATAAATAATTTTTCTGTGTTGTATTTGTTAGGATTTAGTGTTTTATTTTTATTGCTAGGATTTAGTGTCTATTATATATATTCGAGAAAGAAAATAGCTTTAATGAAATATTGGGGATATTCGAAAGCATCAATTATATGGAAGATAAATAAAGATATCATAAGATTTTGGATATTCAATGAGATGATATGGTTAATGATATGGATTGGAGTTGGATGGAAGTTTGAAGGAATACAAAAAATAATAGAATATATGTCTACATGTATTTTGGTAAATTTATTGATAAGTATTATAATTTTTCTGTTGGCAATTATAATAAATTGTATGATATTATCTTTTGAAAAGCATATATCAGAAGGGGAAAAAAATGGCTTTTTTAGTCAAATCAAAAAAGTATCTTATATAGTGCTGATTAGTGTTTTTATAGCTGTTCAGTTAACTTTAAGTAATGCAACAAATGATGCACAACGATTGAAAGATAAACAGCATACTTTGAGTTATTGGAATAAGACAAAAAATATTTATACAATTAATTTTCAAGGATATGATTCTTCAGTGGCAGAAGATTCTTTGGAAGCAAGAAATATTAATGATGAGTTAAAAAATTTTTATCAAAAATCAAAAGATAAAATGAAAATATTTCTTATAAACTCAGATAATTATGAAAAGGAATCGGATGGAAGAGGAAATCAGAGGTACGAATTTGAGTATGTTGGAGATAAAGAAGAGCAAATTTGTTCACCAGCAGGAAGAAGTATTCAAATAGATGAAAATTATTTAAAGCGAAATCCAATACAAACATGTAATGGGAAAGCCATTTCAAAATTGATTGATTACGATCAAAATACTCTTAATATTTTAGTGCCAGAACAGTATAAGAAATATGAAAAAAAAATCGTAAAAAATTATAAAGAAAATTTCTATTTCCAAAAGGTTACAATAGATAATTATTTTAGAAAAAATATGAATAAACCAAAAAATATGTTGAAAAAAGATAAACTATCTATTCATATTATATATGTGAAAACGAATCAATCTTATTTTACATATGATTCAGATACAGGAAATGGGAAAAATCAGATTATAGATCCAATAGCAGTCATTTATACAGGTGGGGTGGATTCATCTTGTATTGCATCTATGTATGCAGGAGATACAGTTTCAGGTAGCATTTATTTTGAGGATAATTCTAAAAAACAAGGTTATGCGTATCGAAAAGTAGAAGCATTAGAACAAAAGTTAGGCATTTATCAATTTAACTCTGTGACAAATATTTATGGACAGGCAGCCAGTAATCTTGTGATTATTCGACAGAAAGTAATGTGGCAGAGTGCAATTTTATTAGCAGTTATACTTTGTTCCATAGTATTTATAACAATAGCAGTTAGTGGATATTATTTTTCAAAACAACAAAGATTATTATTAGAAGCTTTATGGGGATATGGCTATATGTCGTCAATAAAAGAAATCATTCTAGTTTTGATAGGCATTAATTTGTGTACAACTGCAGTAGTATATGTTATAAAACATAATGTAGTAGTATGGCATTTTATGATTATAGCATGTATCATAGAAATTATTGTTACAAAGTTAGAGTATGATTATTTAAGTAAGAAAAATTTACATGAAAAAATAATAAATGGAGAGCAATGGTGATGATTGAATTAAAAGATATTTGTAAATCATTTGGTGATCATGTAGTTTTGAAAAATTTTTCGTTAAAAATCAATAAAAATGAATTTATTGCAATTATTGGTGAGAGCGGGGCAGGAAAAACTACTATTTTAAATATGATTTCTATGATTGATAAACCAGATAGTGGGAGTATTTCAATCAATGGGGAAAATAGCTTTTCTAAGAAAGATATTCAAAATTTAAGAAGATATGTATTTGGGTATATTTTTCAAAATTATGCCTTGATAGAAAATGATACAGTAAAAGAAAATCTGTTGTTATCAAAAAAGTATCGAAAGAATTTTAAAGAAAAAGAGTTAGAAGAATCTTTAGAGAAAGTTGGGATATCCAAAGAATATCTGGGACATAAGGTTTGCGAATTAAGTGGTGGAGAACAACAAAGAATAGCAATTGCAAGAACGATGTTAAAACCATGTGAGATTATACTTGCAGATGAACCAACTGGAAATCTTGATACAAGCAATAAGGAAAAAATTATTCATTTATTTAAAGAATTAAAAAAAGAAGGAAAAACAATAATATGCGTTACACATGATGAAGAAATGGCAAAAAGTGCAGATCGAATCATTGATTTAAAAAAGGAAAGAGGTAGTGAAAAATGAAAAGTATTTTATTAGCAGCAATGAATGGAGTATTAATTTTATTTACAGTATTAGTGCATAAGATAATTTTTAGAATACTGGGATTAGGGTATGATAACTTGGTGATATATTGGGGATTGTTTGTGCTTATATTTTTTATATTTGATGTAATTTTGAATTTTTTCTTTTTAAAAGATAAATCAAGATAAAAGCAAGAATATATTTGAATATGTAAAGAAATCCTGTCTACATTGAGAAATCAGTGTCAGGCAGGATTTTTTGTTAAATTAAAACCATCAATCTTTTCAGATTATGTAATTTTTTCTAAATTCATTGTCTCTAAAAAGATGAAAGGAGATCAAAAGAATGTCGACAGAACAAATTTTAGAAAGGCTTATGCGAGAATACGGAGATTCTGTTTTTCGTATGTGCTTTCTTTACTTAAAGGATTATCATTTGGCAGAAGATGCCACACAGGGAACATTTATGAAAGCTATGAAAAAATTAAAAGATTATTTTGAGTTGCATATAAAATAACCAGATAGTAAAATATGAACAAAAGGTAAGATTAAATGCGGAAAGGAGGGAACCTCATGCAAAAGAAACTTCCAATCGGAATTGAAAACTTCGAAGATATGATAAAAGAAAACTATTACTATGTAGATAAAACAGGCCTGCTCAAACAATTGCTAAATGAACACGGCCTAGTCAATCTATTCACAAGACCAAGAAGATTCGGAAAATCCTTAAATATGAGTATGTTAAAATATTTCTTTGAAATAGGAAATGATCAGGCAATTTTTGAAGGCCTTGAAATTTCAAAGGACAAAGAATTATGCGATCAATATCAGGGAAAATTTCCAGTAATCTCAGTTTCATTAAAAGGAGCGAAAGCAGGAAATTATGAAGATGCAAAAAAACTGATGAAATATATCATGGCAGCAGAATCCAGACGATTATACGATCGAATGTCAGAAGATAAGTTAAACGAAAAACAAAAAGAACAGATGAACCCATTAATGTCAGATAACATGAAAGATACAGAGTTAATGACAGCATTGTGGATTTTATCTTCTATTTTAAAAGAATATTATGGGAAAAAAGTTATCATATTGATCGACGAATATGATGTCCCATTAGACAAGGCGTTCGAGAATAACTACTATAATGAAATGATCATCTTACTTCGAAACATGTTAGAACAATCATTAAAAACAAATGATAATCTATACATGGCCGTATTAACAGGCTGCTTAAGAATTGCCAGAGAAAGCATCTTTACAGGACTAAATAACTTCAATATCTTTTCTATCACAGACCAATATTTTGATGAGTACTTTGGATTTACAGACAAAGAAGTAAAAGAAATATTACAATATTACAAAGTACCAGAAGCTTTCGAACAAACAAAGAAATGGTATGACGGCTATCGCTTTGGAAACACAGATATCTACTGTCCATGGGATGTAATCAATCACTGCCGAGCATTAAAAGTAGAACCAGATGCGACACCACAGCCATACTGGATCAATACAAGTGGAAATTATATCGTAAAACGCTTTATAGAGAAAGCAAACCAACAGACAAGAAGAGAAATTGAACAATTAATTGAAGGAAAAGCAATCCAGAAAGAAATCAGGTTAGAACTAACATACAACGAACTAGACAGCACGATCGAGAATCTCTGGAGTGTACTCTTCGCAACAGGCTACCTCACCCAACAGGGAAAACCACAAGGAAGAACCTACTCTCTGATAATCCCAAACGAATCCATCCGACAGATCTTTATCGAACAGATTCAGGAATGGTTCAAAGAAACCATAAGAAAAGACGAAAACCGCTTAAAAGATTTCTGCAAAGCATTTGAAGAAGGAAACGCAGAAGCAATCGAAGAACAATTTAATAACTACCTAATGAAAACCATCAGCATCCGAGACACCTTCACAACCAAAAAAGAAAACTTCTACCATGGAGTCCTCCTAGGCTTACTAAGCTACGACCCAGACTGGTACATTACCTCAAACCAAGAAAGCGGAGACGGATACAGCGATATCATGATCGAAGCAGAACAAGCCAGAATCGGAATCATTATAGAAGTAAAATATGCAGAAAACATCAAAACACTAGATAAAGCATGCCAAAAAGCACTAAAACAGATCAAAGAAAAGAATTACGATCAGAAACTAGAAGAAGAAGGCTACGAAACAATATTAAACTACGGAATCGCCTGCTATAAAAAACGATGTAAAGTTTTGGTAGACAAATAATATAAAATAGAACCATTATCATTTTTAGAAAAAATTGTAAGTAAAATTTACATGATAATAAATATAGAATATATAGTTATTACCAATAACCTTCAGCGTATATAAGAGATATAAAATAAATAAAAGGTAGCTAAACGATAGAATTTCATAGGATTTTTTACAAAATCGCAGCAAACTTGGTGCGATGTCTGAGCGAAGCGAGTTTCGCAAGGAAAGTTTGCGAACAAGCGTTTTGTAAAAAATCCGTCAATGAAATTCGTGTTTAGCCACCTTTTATTTATTTTATATCTCTTATATACGTCAAAGATTATGACAAACAATTATTTATTCGCCAAATTATTATTCTGATACCGAGAATCAAACGTAACCTCATCATCAAACCACTCAGGTCCTTCATATTCCACAGCAACTTCCTCACTAGGAAATTCCACCTCGGCCATCACAAGCCCCTCATATTCTCCATGAAAGACATCTAGTTCGATCACAAATCCATGTTCATCTGGAATCTTATAACGAGTCTTAGAAATTAAAATCCCATCCACCTTTGGAAGTAGATGCTCATAAGCTGCTTTATCAAGTGGAAATTCATGCTCAGTTCTAGCCATCAATCCTTTACTCTTGAAAGTTAAGAAATACTGCTTATTCATTCTGCGGATACGAATCACAGGTTCCATGCAAAGATAGCCCTGTTCGATCTCAGAGTGTGGATAAGAATCCAGATTATCAGGTAAGTTGTGGACGATAAATTTTCTTTCGATTTCCATGGGCATTTCCTCCTTGAAGTGCAGATCCTAAGCCTTTTTAAGGCACATACTTTTTCTTTATTATACCCATCGTCTATGATATAATCAACAAAGATTCGAGAAAAAGACAAAGGAGATGAATATAAATGCGTTTAAGAAATGTACCAGGAGCGAGAGAGACGATTATAGAAAATCAGTTTTCCATCCAACAGCCAGAACAGATGAAAGGAAAATGGGCAGAGGTATTCCAAAATGACCATCCGATCCACATCGAAGTAGGAATGGGAAAAGGACAGTTTATCATAGAAATGGCAAGAAGAAATCCAGAAGTAAACTATATTGGAATCGAAAAATATTCAAGTGTCTTAGTAAGAGCTGTAGAGAAATTAGAAGATTTTGAACAGGATAACCTTCGTTTGATCCGTATGGATGCAGAGAATATCGAAGAAGTGTTTGACAAAGATGAAGTAGACAGGATTTATTTAAACTTCTCTGATCCATGGCCAAAAGACCGCCATGCAAAGAGAAGACTAACATCTACAAGATTTTTAGAACGATATGATAATATCCTGACACCAGAAGGAAGAGTTATGTTTAAGACAGATAACAAAGACTTATTTGACTTCTCCTTAGAGCAGGTAGAAGAAGCAGGATGGATTCTGGAAAATCACACATACGATCTTCATCACAGCGAATATAATGAAGGAAATGTCATGACAGAATACGAGGAGAAATTTTCAGCCAAAGGAAATCCAATCTGTCGTTTAGTCGCATATCGTCATGCCAAGTAAAAGGATTGCATAAAATAAACAAAAAGTGGTAATATAATCATGAAACAAGGAAAGTTTCGATGCAAGATCCAGTTGTTTCTGTATTTGCATCCATGCATGAACAGATGGGTCTGTCAATTTTTTCAGTCACTAGACGAAGCAAAACGATGTTTAAATAAATAGCAAAGGATAGGTGAATTATTATGGAATATACATTTACAAGTGATAATTTTGAAGAAGAAGTATTAAAAAGTGATGTGCCAGTATTAGTAGATATGTTTGCAACATGGTGCGGACCTTGTAAGATGATGGCACCAGTGGTAGCACAATTAGCTGAAGAATATGAAGGAACTGTAAAAGTCGGAAAACTTGATATCGATCAGAATGTTGATATCGTAGCACAGTACAAGATCATGTCAGTTCCAACATTTTTAGTGATCAAAGATGGAGAGGTTAAGGCAAAACTGATCGGAGCAGTATCCAAAGAAGAATTAGTCGAAGCGATCGATCAGGCAAAGTAGTAAGATGAATATATTAAATATTGAACATATCAGCAAAATTTATGGAGAGAAAGTCATTTTTGATGACGTATCTCTTGGAATCCACAGTGGCGATAAGATCGGTGTGATCGGGGTCAATGGTACAGGAAAGACTACATTATTAAAGATCATTGCCAAGATCAACGAGCCAGACAAAGGCCAGATCATCTGTGGAAATGGGATCCGTGTATCTTATCTTCCACAGAATCCTGAATTTCCTAAGAAACAAAGCATTCTTGAATATGTGATGGATGGGAAAGAACATCAGGACTGGAAGACAGAGAGTGAAGCAAAAACGATCCTTACAAAGCTTGGAATCTATGATTTTGATGAAGGATGCGATCATTTATCTGGAGGCCAGAAGAAGAGAGTTGCACTCGCAAGAACTTTAGTAGATCCAACCGAAGTACTGATCCTTGACGAGCCAACTAACCACTTAGATAACGATATGGTTCTATGGCTGGAAGAATTCTTAAACAGCTTTAGAGGCGTATTGATCATGGTAACCCATGACCGTTATTTCTTAGATCGTGTAACGAATAAGATCGTAGAGATCGAGAAAGGAAAACTTTACGAATACGATACCAACTATTCTGGATTTATAGAGTTAAAAGTCCAGCGCGAAGAGATGGAACTAGCGACAGAATGTAAGCGCCAGAGCTTGCTTCGCGTGGAAATGGAATGGATGAAACAGGGAATCAAAGCGAGAGGAACGAGACAGAGAGCCAGAACGGAACGTTTTGAAGAACTTAAGAATGCCAAAGGTCCATCCATGCAGCAAAATGTTGAGATGGATTCGATCAGCAGCCGTCTTGGAAAGACAACGATCGAGTTAGAACACATTTCCAAAGGATTTGGTGACAAACATCTGATCAATGATTTCTCTTACATCGTATTAAGAGATGACAGGATTGGATTTATCGGACCAAATGGATGTGGAAAATCAACTTTGATGAAGATGATCATGGGAATCTTAAAGCCGGACGTAGGAAACATTACGATCGGTGACACCGTAAAGATCGGGTATTTTGCACAGGAAAATGAAGATATGACAGGAGATATCCGCGTCATTGATTATATCAGAAATGTCGCAGAATACATCCAGACAACGAAAGGGCAGGCAAGTGCATCCCAGATGCTAGACCGTTTCTTGTTCCCGCCAGAACTTCAATACACACCGCTTGATAAACTTTCTGGAGGAGAACAGAGACGTCTCTACTTATTAAAAGTATTGATGGAAGCACCAAATGTTCTGATCCTCGATGAGCCGACCAACGACCTTGACATCCAGACATTAACGATCTTAGAAGATTATCTGGATACGTTCGCAGGAATCGTGATCACAGTATCTCATGACCGATATTTTCTTGATCGTATTGTAAACAGGATCTTTGCGTTTGAAGAAGGTGGACATTTAAAACAGTACGAAGGCGGTTATACGGATTATCTGGAGAAAGTAAAGCCAATCGCGAAACAAGAGAAAAGTAAACCAGAGAAAAAAGAAAATAATGGAAAGAAATTCCAGAAAGAACACCAAAAGAAGCTCAAATTTACATACAAAGAACAAAAAGAATTTGAAACGATCGATGATGATATCGCGAAACTGGAGGAAAAAATAGAACAGTTAGATGAAGAGATCATGGAAAATGCAACGAATTCTGGTAAATTAGCAGAGCTTACGCAGCAAAAAGAAGAGACAGAAGAAGCTTTGAATGAAAAAATGGATCGCTGGGTATATTTAAATGATCTGGCAGAACAGATAGCGAATCAATAACGATAAAAGAGGATTGACTCACAAAATATCATATGAGTCAATCCTCTTATTATGTTAAGCTTCTTTTTCTAACTTAATGTTCTTCTTATACAACCGATAATCTACCCAATTTCCGATCAAAAATTGAACAGTAGCAAAAAATGGAACCCCAAGGAACATTCCAAGTGGACCGAAATAAGCACCACCGACAGTGATAGAAAATAAAATCAGTAGTGGACGAACTCCGGTAGATTCTCCAAGAATCTTAGGTCCAAGGATCAGGCCATCAAACTGCTGCAAGACAAAAACCATGATAATAAAGATCAGGCACTTTGTCGGGCTTACGATAAAAAGAATAAAAGCACCGGGAACTGCACCAATGATCGGTCCAAAATAAGGAATCATATTTGTGACACCGATAATAACACTGATCAATACGGTATAAGGAAGTTTTAAAATAGTCATCGCAACAAAAGCCAGTAAACCAATGATCAGAGAATCAATTGATTTTCCGATAATGAAACCAGAAAAAATATTATGACAATCTTTTAAAGTGCGAAGTACACGATAAGAGAAATTCTCATTAAAGATTGCAAGAACCAATCGTTTCCCGGCATTTTTTAAAATAAATTTATCGATCGTCATATAAATAGAAACAATAAATGCGATAAACAGGTTAAATAATCCCTTAGCAAAAGACATGGAAGCCTCATAAAGCATAGGGACAATATTGGTCAGAAGATTGTTGGTCAGTTCAAAAAGCTTTGGTAATGTCTTTGTCTCGATCATATCGGCAATCTGACCAGGAAACATATCTGTGCTGTTCTCACGATAATGTTCAAAGATAGACACGATCGATTTATAAATATCGGGAATCATCAGGGATAGTTCACGAATACTGTCATATAACTGTGGAATGATAAATCGTAGACATACAATGATAAAACCAACCATAACGAGATAGCTGATCAAAATAGAGAGTCCACGCTGTGCATTGGCAGATTTCTTTTTTAAAAGTTTCATGGATACATTTCTTTGAAAGAAAGCTACGACGGGATTTAAAATATAGGCGATCAGAAATCCCATGAAAAATGGAAATAAGATGTCCCATAATTGAGAGATCAGTTTACTTGTATTAGACCATTGTGTTATAAAACGGAAGATCACACACCCGATCAGGATAACAGCAATGGTATAGATAGAAATCGTAAAATACTTTTTATTCGATTCGAATTTGTGGTTGCTTGACATTTGAGACTCCTCTTAGAATGATAGTTAATCAGTAATATCATCTATTATAGACGTTTCCAAGATCAGTTACAAGACAATATAAGATTTAAATAAAAGAAAAACACCATCCCCGGCTACAAGATCAACCAAAAACAGTGCTTTAGTACGCGATGAGGGGTTCGAACCCTCGACACCCTGATTAAGAGTCAGGTGCTCTACCAACTGAGCTAATCACGCTTAAATTATGTTGTTTTTACTGCGCTTCCTTAACGCAAGATTTATTATATACGAATGTTTTAAGAAATGCAAGCATTATTTTTGATTTTTTTTATTTTTTTTTACAAAAAAATTAAAGAAATTTAATAACGGTACAAAAAAAGCCTGAAATATGGTATTCTAGAGACTGGAAAGGGGATAAAAATTTCATGGATAAAATTGCGATCGCACAGACAACATCTTCCGGAAACTGGAGAGAAAATATAGAGAAAGCACAACAATATATAAAGAAAGCGAAAGAAGAAGAGGCAGTTATGATCATTTTTCCAGAATATTTCATGAATTATTATCCGGATACTGAACACAACTATACAAAAAAAGCACAAAGTCTGCATGGCGAATTTGTACAGGCGATGAAGATGCTTGCAAAAGAGTTTAAGATGTGGATCATTTTTGGGATGAATGAACAGACTGTGGATGAAACAAAGAACTACAATACAATGGTAATCCTGAATGATCGGGGAGAACTTGTGTCTGATTATAAAAAGACTCATTTGTTTAATGCATACAAATGGAAAGAATCAATGAATACGCTTAAGGGGGATTGTTTGTTTACACCGATTAAGACACCTGCAGGTGTGATCGGACTTGGAATCTGTTATGATCTCAGATTTCCGGAACTTGCAAGATATGAAGCATTATCTGGAACTCAGGTCATGTTGTATCCGGCGGCATGGGTTAAGGGTAAAGGAAAATTTATGCAGTGGGAGACACTTCTTCGGGCAAGAGCAATTGAAAATGAGATGTATGTTTTAGGATGTTGTCATTACAGTAAGGAACATTACATGGGAAGAAGTACTGGATTTGCACCAGATGGAACCAGATTGTATTTAGGAGAAGAAAAGGAAGAGCTGCTCTATGCACAGATAGATAAAGAACAGATTCAAAATATAAGAACAGCCAATCCTGTCTTTGAAAACAGGAGAAAAGATCTCTACGATTAAATAAAATAATACAGATCAGGGTAGGAATCAGAAAGAGGTAGTATCATATGGAAGATAGAAGAAGTATAGCAAAGAAGGCAGCAATGGGAGTCGCACTGGTGATCGCAGCTGCGGGAGCTGTATTATTCTATAAGAATAATATTGCGATGAATCCAGGTGACACATTATTAAAATATATGTCATATGCAGAAGATGGAAAGTATGAAAAGATGTACGATCTTTTGAATGAAGAAAGCCAAAAAAGTATTTCAAAAGAAGAATTTATCAAGAGAAATAAAAATATTTATAAGGGAATCGGGGTCCAAACGATTGATGCTGATGTAACTTCAAAGAAGAGATCAACAACCGTGACATATCACGTAAAAATGCAGACAAATGCTGGAATTATTACCTATAATAACCGTACAGATTTTGTCAAAGAAAATCATAGATATCGCATAGATTGGGATGACTCCGTTATTTTTCCGCAATTAGGAGCAGAAGACAAAGTTAGAGTAAAAACTTTATATGCCAAAAGAGGAAGGATCAAAGATGCACAGGGAAATGCACTTGCTGTACAGGGTAAGATCTATTCTGTAGGATTTGTTCCTGGGAAGATGGACGGTAATTCCGTAAAACTTGCGGCAAAGAAATTAGGATTATCCAAAGAAGAGATTCAGAAGAAACTTGATCAAAAATGGGTGACGGATGATTCCTTTGTACCATTGATCAAATTAAAAGAATATTCAAAAGATCTTCTCAATGTGAAAGGGATCATTGTTTCCACAGAAACTGGGAGAATCTATCCACTTGGAGAGGCAGCAGCACATCTTATCGGTTATATGCAAAATGGCGAAGGAAAAGCAGGACTTGAGAAATTATATGATGAGCAGCTTTCTGGCACGAATGGCTTAGAGATATACATAGAAGATTCTAATGGACAGAAAAAACAGTCACTGGCGGTCAGATCTCAGACAGATGGAAAGGATTTAACAACAACGATCAACAGTAGTTTGCAAAAGGCTATTTACGAACAGTATAAAAATGATAAAAGTGCTCATGTTGCATTGAATCCTTCAACAGGAGAGGTCAAGGCACTTGTAAGTACTCCGTCTTATGATGCACAGGCATTTATCTTAGGAATGAGCCAGAAGAAATGGAATGTGATCAATAGCGATCAAAGACTGCCAATGCAAAATCGCTTTAAAGCAACATTTGCACCTGGATCATCCATCAAACCGATCATAGCAGCAATCGGACTAAGCCAGAATAAATTTCGTGCAAATGATGACTTTGGAAACAGTGGAAAACGCTGGCAGAAGGATAAAAGCTGGGGTGGTTATTACGTAACAACATTGCACGATTATAATGGGCATAATCTGCAAAATGCAATGATCTATTCTGACAATATTTATTTTGCAAAAGCAGCCCTGAAGATAGGAAAAGATACCTTGAAGGATCAGCTTGACAATTTAGGTTTTGGGGAAAGTCTGAAATTTACATTTGGACTAAATGCTTCATCCTATGGAAGTGAAGGATTTACTTCCGATATTCAGTTAGCTGACAGTGGATATGGACAGGGGAAAATGATGGTAAACCCGGTACATATGGCAGCAATCTACACAGCATTGTCCAATAATGGTAATATGCTGAAACCGTATCTGGTCAAAGAAAACGGATCAAAAAAACAAGTATTAAAGGAAACTATATTTACCAAACAAGCTGTGAATACCGTAAATGAAGCTATGCGACAAGTAATCAGAGATCCCTCTGGTACGGGACACGCAGCGAACATAGAAGGGGTAGATCTTCGAGGAAAGACAGGAACTGCAGAGATCAAACAATCACAGACAGACACAAAAGGAACAGAAATCGGCTGGTTTGTGACCATAATGCCAGCAACAAACAATAGGGAAGCATTGGAACTGGTATCCATGGCAGAAAACGTGAAGAAACGAGGCGGAAGTGGATACGTGGTCAATAAAACAAAGAAGATCATGGAAGAATACCTGCAGTAGATCAGCTGCAGGTATTCTTCCATGATTGATGATTTCAGGCATCGAAATCCTGTTCTAATTACAATCTTTATAAAGTTTATAGATATCTTTATTTTCCAAAGTAAAATGATCTTTGATGCAATGATATAAAGACTCAATATTTTCAGGTGTTTCTTCTAATTCATCAGCAATTTGAATTAAATTCTTGGATTTTTCAATTTTTTTCTTGATTTGTTGTATTAATCGAAAGTAATCTCCCTCAGCAAGTCCTTCAGCAAGTCCCTCAGCGCGTCCTTCAGCAAGTCCCTCAGCGCGTCCTTCAGCAAGTCCCTCAGCACGTGCTTTTCGTTTCTCAAGAATTTTTTCTTCCCATTCCTGCATATATTTCACTCCAATCTCTTCGCTGGATTTTACGATATTGACATGTTTTTTTATTTCCTGAAGGCGTGGTGTAGAGCAAAAGATATCTTCGGTAGTATGTTCCATATAGTATAAAAGTTCTTTTAATTCGGAACTGATACCTTCGGGATTTTGACCATGAGTATTTAGAAAAATACGTATAGCACCATCGTTTAAAGGTTGACCAGTTTCATTGCAGTTCATTTGAAAAGTATATTGATATAATCCTTCCCCAAAAAGATCAAAAGGTGCAATAATAATAGAATAACAATCTTTCATCTTTGAAAAATCTATCTCTCCCGGGTCCAGAAGTTTCGAATCAATTAATGCCTGATAAAAACGACTTCTGTGAGGAAGATTTTTGGTATTTTCCTTTTGTGCTTCTATATTGTATACAGCATCCGTATCGTCCTCAGCCCATACATCAAGACGCACCTGACGTTTTAAAGGTGATGTACGCTTTTCATGTTCGGATTGCGGATGTCCTTTAATGGATATGTCTTGGCCAAGAATAATAGATAATACGTTTTCAAAAGTTTCTGCATCTTCCATAACTTCAGCAAATAAAAAACGATCAAGTAAAGTTAAATCCTGTAGCGATTTTTTAGTTTGACTCATAAGTTTCTCCTTTCATTTTATATTGAAATGTAGTTTATAGCAATAATTAACAGTTAAGAAAAGTATAATGAGAGTATCAAAAGTATTTTAATAAGAATAAGAGAAAGAAGATTTTAAAATAAAATGTAAAATATTTACATGGAATATATTAACAAAAATAATTATAAATGTCAATTAGATTCACGAGCATGATGAGAATGGTTTTTGATATCTTAGAATTATAAAATAAAATTTATAATTTCTTTACAACCAATTCATTGCTATTCTGCATAGGTTTGCGTATAATTACCATTATACTTAAATGTGATATCCATAATAGAACAGATATCAAAGAAGGAGAAGTCTATGAGAGATAAATTCAACCAATTCATGCAGGGCAGATACGGAAATGACGATCTGAACCGCTTTTTAATGAAGATTATTTTAGCAGCATTTGTACTATCACTATTTACAGGAAGAATCGTATTTGGCGGCGTAGTATCACTTAGCCGTATTTTTTATTGGATTGCATTAGCACTTTTGATTTATTGCTATATCCGTATGTTTTCAAGAAACATCTATAAACGAGCCGAAGAAAACAGATGGTTCCTGAATAAAACATCCAATATGCGGGGACTCTGGAGCAATAGAAAATACAAAGCACAGCAGATGAAGAACTACCATATTTACAAATGTCCAGGATGTGGACAGAAGATCAGAATTCCAAGAGGAAAAGGAAAGATAGAAGTTCGTTGTCCAAAGTGTCGTACCACATTCGTAAAGAGGAGCTAAAATGTTTGGGTATATCATTGTCAACAAACCAGAGATGAAATTCCGCGAATTCGATGTCTATCACGGATACTATTGTGGTTTGTGCAGAAAATTAAAAGAACATTATGGAAAGTTTGGTCAGATCACACTTTCCTATGATATGGTCTTTGTATTGATGACCTTAACCAGTCTTTATGAATTAGAAACAACAAAGAGTATGAAGCGATGTGTCACACATCCATTGCAAAAACATGAGGAAAGAGTAAACAATATCACGGATTATGTCGCACACATGAATATTTTGTTAACTTATTACAAATGTAAAGATGATTGGAATGATGACCGCAAATTAGAGAAGTTGGTATTAGAAAAAATTTTATACCATAAAAGTGGGTTTTCCAGAAATTTTTATAGGGAAAAATGGAATACGATCAATGATATATTAGAAAAGCTGTCAGAAGAAGAGAAAAAAGACAATCAGGATATCGACCAGATGTCAGGGATGTTTGGAAAGGTCATGGCAGAGATCATGTTGTATCAGGATGATGAGTGGAAAGAACTTCTGAATCAATTTGGATTTTTCCTTGGTAAATTCATTTATTTGATGGATGCATATGAAGATATTGAAGATGATCTGAAGAATCACAACTATAATCCACTGAAAAATATATATACAAAACCGGAATTTGAAGATATGATCCATCAGATTCTAACGATGATGATGGCAGAGTGTTCGAAAGCTTTTGAACAGCTTCCACTGATCGATGATATAGATATATTGAGAAATGTCTTATATTCCGGAGTATGGTATCGATACGAACAGGTACGAGAGAAACGAGAAAAAGAAAAGGAAGAAAAGAATGTCTGATCCATATGAAATTCTAGGAGTGCAAAGAGGTGCTTCAGAAGAAGAAATAAAAAAAGCATATAAAAGATTAAGCAGAAAATACCATCCAGATGCCAATCTTGATAATCCGAAGGCAGCTGAGGAGAAATTTAAAGAGCTCCAGCAAGCTTATCAACAGGTTATGAGGGAGAAAACAACCGGATACAGCCAAAGTTCTTATGGTGGATACCAGAGTCAGGGGAATCCTTATGGTGGACAAGGGAATCCATATGGAAATCAACAAGGAAATCCGTATGGAGAATGGAATCCATTTGAGGATATTTTTGGACAATTTAGTGGCTATTACACAAATGGTGGAGCTCAGCAAAGACAGAAGACAACGACAGGATATGAGAAGGACACGCATTTAAGAGCAGCAGGTAATTATGTAAGGAATGGTTATTATCAGGAAGCAAGGAATGTTTTAGATGGCATGGAACCAGCCAGAAGAAATGCGAGATGGTACTATTACAGTGCAGCTGCCAATCAAGGCCTTGGAAATAATGTAACTGCTATGGAACATGCAAAACAGGCAGTTTCCATGGAACCTGATAATTATGAATATCAGATGTTATTACAACAGCTGCAAGGAAATGGTTCTTGGTATCAACAAAGACAAAGTACTTATCAGAATCCATATTCCACAGGTGGAGACTGGTGTATGAAGATGTGCATGTTAAATTTGATGTGCAACTGTTGTCTCGGTGGCAGATACTGGTGTTGATCTGTAAAAACAACACTGATTTAGGAGGGAAGACAATGAGCAAAGTAATAGGAATAGATTTGGGAACAACAAATTCTTGTGTAGCAGTGATGGAAGGTGGAGTACCAGTTGTGATCTCAAATGCAGAAGGTGGAAGAACCACGCCATCGATAGTGGCATTTGCGAAAAATGGAGAACGACTGGTTGGAGATCCAGCAAAACGACAGGCGGTAACGAATGTGAGTCGTACAGTTGCATCCGTAAAACGTCAGATGGGAACAGATCGTAAAGTAAAAATTGATGGGAAGAAATATACACCAGAAGAAATTTCAGCGATGATCCTGGCCAAATTAAAAAAGGATGCAGAAAGCTATCTCGGGGAAGAAGTAACGAGAGCCGTGATCACAGTACCAGCTTATTTTAGCGATGCTCAGAGACAGGCTACAAAGAATGCTGGAAAGATTGCGGGATTAAGTGTGGAACGTATCATTAACGAACCGACATCTGCTGCATTGGCGTATGGACTAGACAAATCCGTATCCCAGAAGATCATGGTATATGATCTTGGTGGAGGAACTTTTGACGTTTCGGTGATCGAGATTGGTGATGGAGTTGTCGAAGTACTGGCAACGGCTGGAAATAATCATCTTGGAGGAGATGATTTTGATCAAAGGATCATGAATTATCTGATCGGGGAATTTAAAAAAGCAGAAGGGATCGATCTGTCCAAGGATCAGACAGCTGTTCAGAGAATCAAAGAAGAGGCAGAAAAAGCAAAGAAAGAGTTATCTTCTTCTATGACTGTACAGATTAATCTGCCATTTATCGCAGTAGGGAAAGATGGCCCTAAACATATGGATATCACATTAACCAGATCCAAATTTGAAGAACTGACTTCAGATTTGATCGATCAGACAGCAGGACCAGTTCATCAGGCGTTATCTGATGCAGGAATCAGTACCAGCGAACTTCATATGGTACTGTTAGTCGGCGGTTCTACCAGAATGCCAGCAGTTTCAGAGAAAGTAAGACAGTTAACAGGTAAAGAACCAAGCAAGAATATGAATCCAGATGAATGTGTAGCTCTGGGTGCAGCAATTCAGGGTGGAAAGATCGCAGGAGAAGCAGGGTTAAATGAGATTTTATTAATGGATGTTACACCGTTGTCCTTATCTATTGAGACAGCTGGAGGCGTTGCAACTAGATTGATCGACCGAAATTCTACAATCCCAACAAGATACAGTCAGATTTTTACGACAGCAGCAAATTTCCAGACAACCGTAGAGATCAAGGTTCTGCAAGGGGAACGTGCCATGGCAAGGGACAATCAGGTCCTTGGAACTTTTAAATTAAAAGGGATCAAGAGAGCCATGCGTGGGGTTCCACAGATCGAAGTAACATTTGATATCGATGTCAATGGAATTCTGAATGTGTCTGCCAAAGATCTTGCGACAGGAAAAGAACAGTCCATTACGATCACAGCAAGTTCTAACATGTCAGATAAAGACATAGAACGAGCAATGGAAGATGCTAAGGCATATGAATCCGAAGATCAGGAAAAACGTGATGCGATTGGAAGTTATAATGAGGGAGAAAATATGCTTTATAAGGGTGAGGCATATTTAGCCCAGCATAAAAAAGAATTATCCAGAGAACAAAGATCAGAGTTGAAATCAGCAATTAGTGATCTGAAACATTCGATGAAACGGATCAAACCACAAAATATTACAGAAGAACAAGGCAGAGCGATCAAAGAAGCATCGGAACGTGTAAATCAGTTGATACGATAGGAAAGTGTTTGGACCGATTGTATTAATGGATATGAAAATAGAATAAAAGATATAAAAATGGGAAGATTAATGACTATAAAAGCAGAAAATATAGTGATAAATCTTCTCATTTTTTACTATAGACAAATCCATCGTATAGGTGTATGATGCAAATAGTTAGTTAAGACTAACCCAAGGAGGAATCGATGAGATATCAAGTAGAATTAAGTCATGTAAAATGGAAAAAATGTATGCAGATGCAGATGGCGATGCATTGTGCACCTGTGCTTGCAGGGCTAAAGCCATCCAATGCAGTAACTCTCGACTATATTGACTCAAAAGAATTAATTCAGTCACTTGCGGGAAGTGATATCAAGTGTGGACTGATCTATTCAGGAAATGGTAAATGTCTCTGGCTGCTGTATCGTGAACAGCAAGTTAACCAGTATCTGATGGATCCAGAAAACCAAAGATTTTTAAAACACTGCGGCTATTCATCCTTTCAGATTCAAAATATCCTTTATATACTTAAGAATCGTTACAGGCTTTACAAAGCAGGGCAGGCAGATTTTCCACATGAACTTGGCTTGATTCTCGGATATCCATTATGTGATGTGATCGGATTTATCAAAAATAATGGACAAAATTGTTTATATTGCAGCTACTGGAAGGTTTACGACAACCTTTCTCAGACGAAAAAGGTCTTTGAAGTTTACGATAAAGTTCGTTTTCAGATGGTCAAACTTGTGGAATACGGAAAGAGTTTTAAAGAACTCGTCGACATGTACACAAATTATCAGGTACCTAGGTATGCTTAACTAAAAATAAAACACTCAAACAAAAAAGAAAGACAATCATTAGGAGGATAAGTCATGAGCGAAGTAATCGTTGCATTTTGGACAGGAACAGGAAACACAGCAGAGATGGCAGAATATGTTGCAGAGGGAATCAAAGAAGGCGGAGCTGAGGCAAAGGTTGTTTCTGTAGACGATATCAGCGCAGCAGATTTAAAAGATGCAAAAGCATTTGCACTTGGATGCCCATCTATGGGAGTTGAACAGTTAGAAGAATCAACAATGGAACCATTTGTTGAAGAAGTCTGCGGATTCGCTTCAGGAAAAACAATCGGATTATTCGGATCTTACGGATGGGGAGACGGAGAATGGATGAGAAACTGGGTAGAGCAGATGGAAGGAGCAGGAGCAACTGTTGTTGGCGGAGAAGACGCAATCTGTCAGGAAGCTCCAGATGAAGAAGCTCAGGATGAATTAAAAGCCATGGGTAAACAGCTGGCAGCAATCTAATTTATAAATAAAGAATAAGAAAATAAACAGCCGGGCGTATGGATCATATGTCCGGCTGTATTAAAAACAGCAAGACAATATCTAGAAGGAGGGAACACAAAATGAGTATTGTAATTATTGGAGGACATGATCGCATGGTACGTCAGTATGAAACAATCTGTAAGAAGCATAACTGCAAGGCAAAGATATTTACACAGATGCCATCATGTCTGAATAAGAAAATTGGTAACCCGGATTTAGTCGTATTATTTACGAACACAGTTTCACACAAAATGGTACGTTGTGCTGTCAGTGAAGCAAAGAATAAAAATATTGAAGTAGTAAGAAGTCACTCAAGCAGTCAGGCTGCATTAACAGAAATTTTAGAGCAACGTTGTGAAATTGCATAAGTAGAAAAACATAAAAACCCCTTGACAGTATTTTGAAGTTAGAATATACTAACAAATTGTAAAAGGAAATTAGTTTACACTAACAAAAGATAGTTACAACAAACAATAATAGAGAAAAAGGGGAAGATATCATGCCTTTGATTATGGTTGGAATTGGAGAAACATGTACAATTCAGAGAATCGGTGGAAGTGAAGAAACAAGAAGATTCTTAGCAAATCTTGGTTTTGTACAGGGAGCAGAAGTAACTGTATTATCAGCAATTGGAGGAAATGTCATTGTGAACATTAAAGACTCCAGAGTTGCAATTAATAAGGATATGGCTAGACATATTATGGTTTAATATGTTTGTTATATTGCGTTTATGGGAATAAATTGCCATGTAGCGGTTTATTTGATAGATGCTTGATAGATTTGAAGACAATGAAATATTGAGAAGAAAGGAGATATGACCATGACTTTAGGAGACGCAGCAGTTGGAAGCACAGTTATAGTTGCAAAGATCGATGGAGACGGTGCTTACAAACGTCGTATTATGGATATGGGAATCACAAAAGGAAGCGAAATTTTCATTCGTAAAGTAGCTCCCCTTGGAGATCCTGTTGAAATTACAGTCAGAGGATACGAACTTTCTGTAAGAAAGAATGATGCTCAGTGTGTATTAGTTAAAGAAGCTTAATACATAAGAGTTAGTAGTATCTAATAAAAGTTAGTAATATCTAATATCAAGAAAAGCTATTATTTAAGAGGGAAGCAATTCCCCAGGGAGGTAAAAAAGAAATGGCTATTAATATCGCACTTGCGGGTAACCCGAACTGTGGTAAAACTACCATGTTCAATGCCCTGACAGGAGCTAACCAGTATGTTGGTAACTGGCCAGGTGTTACCGTAGAAAAAAAAGAAGGTAAATTAAAAGGAAAGAGAAAAGGGGAAGACATCACGATCACTGACCTTCCAGGTATCTATTCTCTTTCACCATATACATTAGAAGAAGTAGTCAGCCGAGACTTCTTACTAAATGAAAATCCAGATGTTATCATCGACTTAGTTGATGCAACTAACATCGAGAGAAACTTATATCTGACAACACAGCTGATTGAAACTGGTGTACCAGTTGTCATCGCTTTAAATATGGCAGATTTATTAGAAAAACGTGGGATTAAAATTGATGTGGAACGTCTTTCTATGTTATTAAACTGTCCAATCGTTGAGACATCCGCATTAAAAGGAAAAGGTCTTGATGAAGTAGTAGAAGAAGCAATCAAAGTTGCGAAGAAGAATACAGTAGATCTGCCAAAAGAGATTTTCTCTAAAGATGTAGAAGCAGCGATCGCTGAAGTTAAAAATGTACTTCCATCATCTATTTCTGAAGATAAGAGAAGATGGTATGCAGTAAAATTCCTGGAAAATGATAGCAAAGTAGCAGAAAGCGTAGTACTTTCAGGAAATGGTGCAAAAGTAGTAGAAGATAACAGAACAAAGATTGAAAAAGCTGAAGACGATGATATGGAAAGCATCGTAACAGATGGACGTTATCAGTTTATTCAGAAGATCGTTTCCACTACAGTGAAGAAGAGCGGAGGAAAATTAACGATTTCTGATAAGATCGACCGTATTGTGACAAACCGTATCTTAGGTATCCCAATCTTTATCGCGATCATGTTTGTTGTATACTATATTTCTGTAACAACGATCGGTACATTAGTAACAGACTGGACAAATGATACATTTGTAGCTGAGATGATCCAGCCAGCCGCTCAAAGCTTCTTAGAAGGAATCGGTGCAAGCGCAGCAATCCAGGATCTGATCGTTAATGGTATCATTGGTGGTTTAGGAGCTGTCCTTGGATTCGTTCCTCAGATGGCAATCTTATTCTTATTCCTGTCTATCTTAGAAGACTGTGGATATATGGTACGTATTGCGTTCGTAATGGACCGTGTATTCCGCCACTTCGGATTATCAGGTAAATCCTTCATTCCATTACTGATTTCTTCAGGATGTGGAATTCCTGGTATCATGGCATCTAAGACGATCGAACAAGACAACGACAGACGACTGACAATTATGACAGCAACATTCATTCCATGTGGAGCGAAACTTCCAGTTATCGCTATGATGGGTGGTGTTATGACAAGTTATGCAACAGGAAGTTATGAAGCAGGTGGATTAATGGCACCATGTATGTACTTCATTGGTATCGTAGCCGTATTAGTTGCAGCAATCATCTTAAAGAAGACAAAACCATTCTCTGGAAAGCCAGCTCCATTCGTAATGGAACTTCCACAGTATCATATCCCATCTGCTAAGACAGTATTACTTCATGTATGGGAAAGATTAAAAGGATTCATCATCAAAGCCGGAACAATCCTGTTCTTAGCTTGTGTTGTTATGTGGTTCTTAAGTGGATATGGATTCGTCAATGGTTCATTCGGAGCTGTTGAAGATCCAGGAAACAGTTTATTAGCAGTTATCGGTGGAGCGATCGCACCAATCTTTGCACCACTTGGATTTGACAACTGGAAAGCTGTTGCAGCTTCTTTATCAGGATTCTCAGCAAAAGAGTCTATCGTATCAACAATGGGTGTACTTGCAAACGTAACTGGAGATGCATCAGAAGATGCTGTCACAGTAGCAGAAGCAGTAAGAACTTGGTTCCCAAGTGCTGTAGCAGCATTTTCATTCTTACTGTTTAATCTGTTAGACTCTCCATGTTTAGCAGCAATCTCTACAATGGCAAAAGAAATGCAGTCTAGAAAATGGTTCTGGTTTGCGATTCTTTTCCAGAATATTTTTGCTTATGTTGTAACACTGATCGTATATCAGATCGGTACATTTGCAACAGGTGGAGCATTTACAGTAGGAACAGCAGTAGGTATCGTATTATTGCTTGTAATGTTATTCCTGCTATTCAGACCAGATCCATACAAAGATCAGAAAGTATATTCAAAGAGATCTGTTCAGGCGTAGTCGAAATGGTATATAATAGAGGGGCTGGATGTGTAAACATCCGGCTTCTTGCTTATCAAATTTCATATAAAAAAGATATGATATAAAGGAGGGACGATTATGAATCCAGTAAGTATTATCATATTGTTATTGATTATCGCATATTGCGCATTTGTTATTTATAAACAGGTGCAGAAGAAGAAACAAGGCGGATGTGGAGGCAACTGTGCAGGCTGCTCAGGATGCAGCAGTTTTCAGGTGAAGGATTCATCAGTCAAGAAAAAAGGAAGGTAATCAGCAATGGGAAATTCAACAGGTTCTATGTTTTATGCATTTGCAATCTTTATTGGATTATATCTTATCGGGGTGATCGGATACCAGCTTTATAAACTGATCCGTAAATTACTAAATAAATAATGTAAAGTAAAAAGAGGTATCATAAAATGGCAGATATTATTATTGTACTTATCCTTATTGTTATCGCAGTTTTTGCGATCAAACAGACAAAGAAACATATGCATGGGGAAAGTCCTTGCTGTGGCGGCGGATCGGGTACTGTAAAGAAAGTAAAAGAAAAACATTTAGATGGTCCTGTGATGGGAACGAAAACAATGAAGATCAAAGGTATGACTTGTGAACACTGTGTCAATAATGTGACAAATGCGATCAATAAAGTTGCAGGAGCTTCAGCAAAAGTATCTTTAAAAGATAAAGAAGCAATTATTTCATATGATCGTGAATTAAGTAATATTGAGCTTAGGAAAGCAGTAGAAGATGCAGGATATGAAGTCATATCACTTTCATAAAGAACGGTGTTTTAGAAGAATTTATCGAAACCATCAGAAAATAAAAAAGCACTTTTAAGATCTGTAATATACAGAAAAAAGTGCTTTTGTTTTAAATTATTTGTCTTGACTGCTGAGAGCTTTAATATGTTCTTCAGAATTTAGATGTTCTTTGATCGCATGAAAACTTTCAGGGCTGATCACATGTTCCATACGGCAGGCATCTTCAGCTGCAATCTCTGCAGGAACTCCAAGTTTGATCAGCATGTTAGATAAAACAGTATGGCGCTCAAAAATCGTATCAGCAATCTTATGACCGGCTTCAGTTAAAGAGATGAAACCATCGGAATCAACGGTGATCATATCAGAATTACGAAGATTCTTCATAGCAATACTGACACTTGGTTTAGAAAAATTCAAATAATGAGCAATATCAATGGATCTTACAGACCCTTTGTTTTGTTTTAAAATCAAAATAGCTTCCAAATAATTTTCAGCGGATTCTTGTATTCTCAAAAAGACTCCTCCTTACTAATAATATCTAATCAAAAAGATATGTTTATTTTGGTTATCATTGTATCATAAACAGTGTGTATTTTCAATGGAAGCACATGAGAAAAAATACCGTGAAAAAATAAAAAAATTAAGAAAAACTATTGACAAAATGGTTAGGTAATGCTAACCTTATATATGTAATTAGATGAGACTAACTCATCAAAACGACCTTTATATAGTATAATCATTTATGTAGTATGAATGCGAGATAAAGTGTCATGCCATAGACTTTATCCCGCAGTCATGCATACAACAGCAAGGCAAGGTGGAGAACAGCATGTGCCAAGAACAAGTAGAGAAGGCTTTACAACAAAGTGGTAAGAGAATCACACAACAGAGAAAGATTCTACTAGATGTTATCTTGAATGGAGAATGGGAATGCTGCAAAGAGATCTATTACGAAGCAGTCAAACGAGATTCTTCCATTGGAATGGCAACAGTATACCGCATGATGACAACACTCGAAGAGATCGGAGTCATCGAGAGAAGATGCGTATTTCGAGTAAGAGATGAAGTAGAGCTTTAAAATTAAATCAATCATAAAAAATTAAGAAAGTATTTGGTTTCAATCAATGAAATCAGATACTTTTTCTGTTATAGTAAAAGAAAAGGGAGAATTGTGGTTATGAAAAAGATACTATATCATATCTTTCTCTTGCTCTGTATTGCAGTATTTTGCATTAGCGCCTATAAGCTGTATGGATATTATAAATCTTATAAAGAAGCGAAAGATACTTATGAAAAGATAAAAAAAGACAATGTAAAGAAGACAAATGGAGATAGAACGATTGATTTTGATAAACTTCGGGCAAAGAATCCAGACATTGTTGGCTGGGTTTACGCAAAGGGGACAGGAATTGATTATCCGATCGTTCAAGGTAAAGATAACGAAGAATATCTTCATATGGATTACAATAAGAAAAAAAGCAGTTCAGGGACGATCTTTTTAGATCACGGATGTGATAAGTCGTTTATCTCAGATAATAATATCATTTATGGACACCATATGAAAAATGGAACGATGTTTGCCAAGCTGCTAAAATTCAGAGAAGAATCCTTTCTAAAGAAACATCATGTGATCATTTTATATACTCCAAAGAAGACAATGCATTTGAAAGTAATCAGTGCTTATGCGGTGAAAGCACAGGATCAGATGCCGATCACATTTGCAAATGAAACGCAGAAGAAAGAATATATCACAAAGATTCGGAGAATGAGTGAACCATCGATTAAGCTGGATGATAAGAAGATCGATCGTATTTATACATTTGTGACATGCAGTTATGAAAGAGATGATAATAGGACATATGTACATGCAGTGGAAGAATGACAAGGATGATAGAAAGTGTTAGATCAAGATGAAAAAAATGAAACTAACAAAGAAGAATAAAAAAGAATTAAAGATGATCTGTGGAGTTTTAATCTTTTTTGCAGTGATCTTTATATGGATCGTACAGAATATCGGTCTGCCGATCAAGACACAAGTAGAAAAAGGCCGGATCAAGGTGATCGACATATCATCCTATAACGGGACAGTCAATTGGAAGAAGGTCAAAGACCATAATATCAATCATGCGATGATCAAGATCGGTTCAGGGATGAATGAGAAGAGAGCAGGAAGGAAAGACAGTAAATTTGATACCAATTTCCGCAATGCAGGATATGCATCAATTCACAGAGGCGTTTATTATTATTCTTATGCGAAGACAACCAGTGATGCAAAAAAAGAAGCCAGACACTGCTTAAAACTCCTCAAAGAGCAGGGAATCGATCCGACAGATTTAGATCTCCCAGTGGCATTTGATATCGAAGAAGAAGCGGTATTTCAGACAGGAAGACGTAATGTGACAGCAGTCACGACAACATTTTGTGATGAGATAAAGAAAGCAGGATTTGAGCCTATGGTTTATTCAGGAGCTTCAGCACTTCGAAATTATTTTGAATATAGTAAGATCAGAGAATATAAGATCTGGGTGGCACATTATACGAAAGCATCCGCACCAGCAATCCCATTTTCTTATGATATGTGGCAGTATACAAGCAGAGCTGTTATAAATGGGGCTAATACAGGAATGGGGTATTGTGATCTGAATTATTATCTGGTAGACAAGAATTACAAAGAATAAAAGAACTTCAGAATATGAAAGAAATAACATATTCTGAAGTTCTTTTGGTTTAAAGAAAAGATGATGTAATCTCCATCATGATCGAAAAGAGAAAACAAACAATAAATGCAGCCCAGAAAGAGATGTTTGTAACACGTTTCTTTGGCCAGGTCTGTCGGATATCTTTCTGAAACCATGTTTTTATATAGCCGAGCCGTTCATTCAGATAAGCAATCGCAACGAGCAGAAAGATACTAAGAATAAGTCCGATCAATGCAACAGGAATGGATGCAATGATCGAAGATACCGTTACTGTATTTGCAGTATCAAGATTGTTTACACCAAAAAGTGAAACTTTTGATATTGCATAAGTTAAAAGGATGGAAGATCCATTAAAAATCATGTGAGCAGTTATGGTTGCAAAAATGGAATCTGTTGCTTCTAATAAGCATCCAAATACGATACCCAAAAAGAATGCATAGGAAAACTGCTGAAAGTTCATATGAGCTATACCAAAAAGCAAAGCAGATAATAAGATTCCTTTGATGGGATTAGCTTTTCGCAGTCTGGAATAAAGTACTCCACGGAACAGTATCTCTTCCACAAGACCTGGAAGAAAAGCGGTTGTAAAAACTGATAATCCAAGACTCTGCATCACTTTCTGTGTCATAGTGTTGGTTGTAACATCTTGAAAAAACAAATTGGCGATCATAGTAATAAACCCTGCAACTGGACGGATCGTAAAGGCAAGAAGGATCACGAGAAAAAATGAACCAATATGGATCTTATGCATTCGTAATGTCTTCTTTGTATCATCTCCACAGATCTTAAGATAAAGAAAAGCGGCAATGAGTAAAATACCATAAAATAAAGTAGTAAAAAGATATGTGTTGGTAATAAAAATCCCCATTCCAGTGGAAAGTATAAAATACAAGATCACATAAAACAGGCTGAAGCAGCCAGCGGATTTGATATATTTCATGGAGTTACCTCGCTATTTTTTTAAGATTCCATTGTCTGTGATCGTGATCAGTCCGTCCTTTAACAGGCGTCCAACTGCACGTTTAAAAGCAGCCTTGCTAAGTCCAAGCTCACGTTCGATCGTAGCAGGTCTCGCCTTATCATTAAATGGAAGACGGCCATCATAGCTTTCAATGGTATCCATGATTAATTTCGCATCACGATCAATCTGAAGGTAAGCTTTCTCATGAGGGCTTAGGGATAATTTACCATCTTCATTCACTTTTGTAACACGAAGGTTAAGCTGTTCACCAATTACGATTTTATTGTGAATCTCGCGTTTTGGGATACGTCCAAGGAACTGATCTTCTACAGCAACAAAAGCACCATGATCAGGGTTGATATTATAAACAGTGGCATGCACCCAATCGTTGACTTTAAAATGATGATCTGTCGATAATAATTTACCAATCTTCATTGTTGCACAAAGACGATCACTCTTATCAATATAAAGAGAAACCAGATATTCTTTATTTGGACGGATATGTCCTAACTGTTCTTTAAATGGAAGAAACAGATCTTTTTCTAGTCCCCAGTCAAGGAAAGCACCAATCTTGCTGACTTCTTTGACACGTAGAGGGCGGATCGCACCTAATGTGATCTTTGGAATATGAACGGTAGCAATTGGGCGATCCTCAGAATCCTTATAAACAAAACATGAAATCTGATCACCGATGCTTGCACCATCTGGAACTTGTTTGGCAGGAAGAAGGATACTTCCATCTGTTACATCCTTTTGGTCATTGACATAAACACCAAACTCCTTTTTCTTCACAATATATAAATCTTGAAATTTTCCTAATTGAATCATATTTATCCTCTTTCTTAATTTTTAGATTTGTCAGACACTTAATCGTTGATTTTTGTCGTTTTCACACATTATAACACAGTTCCATAAAAAAGCGAAAGAAAAAGCCTGAAAACAGCATAAAAACGTGGTTTATTTGAAGTTTTTACTTGACTTAGATGAGGAAAGCCTATAGAATTATCTTATGCAAATTCAAAGACATATACAATTATGTTTGAGTTGAGATTAGGAGGAAAATTTAATGAACAAGACAGAATTAGTTGCAGCAATTGCAAAGAAAACAGAATTGTCTAAAAAAGATGCAGAAAAGGCATTAAAAGCTTTTACAGATGTAGTTGCAGAAGAATTAAAGAAAGGTGAGAAGATCCAGTTAGTAGGATTCGGAACTTTTGAAGTATCTGAAAGAGCTGCAAGAGAAGGAAGAAACCCTCGCAGCGGAGAAGTTATGCACATTGCAGCTTCTAAAGCACCTAAATTCAAAGCAGGAAAAGCTTTAAAAGATATTGTAAACGAATAGAATGTTCATTTGATATTACATTAACTGCCGGTTTCTATGAATCCGGCAGTTTTTATATATCTATTTCAGCAATATAACATAGAAGAAAGAAGGAGACATAATCATGCGTTTAGACAAGTTTTTAAAAGTATCCAGACTGATCAAGAGAAGAACTGTTGCGAATGAAGCCTGTAGTGCAGGAAGAGTTCTAGTGAACGGCAAAGCAGCGAAAGCTGGAACGAATGTGAAACCAGGAGACAGAATAGATATCCAGTTTGGAAATAGAGAGACAGCAGTAGAAGTAGTTTCTATAGCAGAGACAGTGAAGAAAGATGAGGCAGCAGATCTGTACAAGTTTTTATAGGTATGTTTTATAAGCTTTGTTCATAAGATGTATAAAACATTTTGGGAGGAAGTTTAGTATGATAGAAGAGAGACAACCTTTAAGAGCACATAAGATCAGCTTATCAAACCGATCTCTTGGCGTGATCACAGGGGTAAAAGATGTTGTTTCCTTTGATCTTAATGAGATCATTCTTGACACAGATCAGGGGCTGTTAATGATCAAGGGAAAGAATCTCCATGTAAAGAAATTATTGGTTGAGAAGGGTGAAGTAGAGATTACGGGAAAGATTGACAGTTTTTTATACTCTAATATAGAAGAGCCAGGAAAGAAAGAAGGATTATTAGGAAGGTTACTGAAATAATGAAAGAGACTGTAACTGATCCGTTGTTATTTTTTCTTGCGTCAATTTTATTTGGTGTATGTTTGCAGGCAATATATGATATTATTCGTGGAATTCGAAGAGTATTCTATCATAAAAGCGTGTTTTTGTTTATAGAAGATATAGGATTTGGAATATTTACAGCAGTGATGGCATTTATATTTCTTTGTACATATAACGATGGCGAGTTAAGAGGATTCTTTTTCCTCGGAATTGTGATCGGAATGATTCTATATTATCAATTATGCAGCAAGTTCCTTTTGAGGGCTGTCATACATATTACAGAGAAGCTAAAGAAGATCATAAGGCAATTTGAAAAAGTATGTTTAAGACCAGGAATTCATATCAAGAGAAACCTGAAATGGCAATTAAAAAAAGAAAAAAAACAAGTTACAATGGCACTAAAGAAACAAATAAAAAGAGGTGGTAAAAGTGACAATACGAAAGAAACAAAATAAGCTGGATCAGAGGACAAAGATCATCATGATCATTGTTCTGATATTTGTAGTCATTTTAGCATTTTCCTATATCAATCTACGACAGAAATCAAAGAAGATCGCCAAAGAGCAGCAGCAGGTGGAATCCCAGATCAAGAAACAAGAAGAGAAGAAAAAAGAATTAAAGAAGAAAAAAGAATATATCAAGACAAAAGAATTTATTGAAAAGACAGCCACAGAGAAGTTTGGACTATTGTACCCGGGAGAGTACTTACTCAAAGGATCAGATGACTGATAAACAACAGAATTAAAAAATTTAGGGGGGGGGGAACAAACGTTCCTCCCTTCGTTTGCTTATAATGTGAAAGACGAAATTTTAGCTAAAGATAAAAGGCGAAAATTTCGTCTTTTTTTTCCGCCTTAAGTGGAAAAAGACGAACTATATTCTTATGTGCATATTGCATATAATTTAGTACAGAAGGAGAAAAGTAATGGAAATATCAAACAAACGATGTATCCAGATTCTGAAATTATTGTTGAAAAATAAAGAATGTATGACAGGAGATAATCTTGCAGTTGCAATCGGAGTGTCTTCAAGAACCATTCGAAATGATATGAAAGATTTAAATAGAGCATTGGAAGATCATGGTGCAAGCGTTGTATCAGAGATTGGACAAGGATATTATTTAAAGATTGAAGATCAGGAAAAATTTTTAGCATTTCAGAATGAGATGGAAGAACAAAAAAGAGAAAAAGATTTTAAAAATATTATTCCATCAGAGCCAGAAGACAGAGTAAAGTATATTATTTCAAAGTTATTGCTGTCGATACTCAATGGAAGAAAAGAAAAAATAGAGTTTTTTGATCTGGAAGAAGAACTTTTCATTAGTACTTCTACTTTAAAGAAAGACTTTCGCAATATCGATAAAGTCTTAAAACCTTACGATCTTAAAATCAGTATCACAAAGAAAGATGGTGTGAAGATCGTAGGAGATGAGGCGAAGATACGATATTGTATTTCAGAATATATCTTTAACAGCAAAGGGTATTTTGGAATAGAAGAAAATCAATTTTATCAAAGTATTTTTAAAGAACAGGAAATTGAAAAATTAAGAGAAATCTTACTTGATGTAATTTCAGTTTATAATTTAAGACTTACAGATCTGGCATTTAAAAACGTTTTGATTCATAGTCTGATCATGTTAAAACGCTTTGCAAGGCAAAAGAGTGTGACATATGAAGAAAATGACATCAAAACATTTGAAAAGAAAGTTGAATTTGAATGTGCTCAGGAGATCATTAAACGCATTCAGCAAGAATTTCAAGTAGATCTTGGAAATGAAGTTTATTATTTGACACAGCACCTGATTTCAAGTCAGAGATTTTTGATTGATGATCCAAAAGAAGATTATGAATATAAAAATGAAATTGAAAAAATTCTGATAAAGATCAAGGAAGAGACAAACATTGATCTTTCCGATGATAAACAGCTGATTAATGGATTGGCAATGCACTTGAGTGCGGCACTTCAGAGAATGCGGTTCGATATGAATATTCGAAATGAATTTTTAGATTCGATCAAGAATATGTATCCACTAGCATTTGAACTTGCAGTGATCGCAGGAGAGATCATTGAGGAGAATTTCCAGTTTAGGACACAGGAAAATGAAATTGGTTTCTTGGCGATGCATTTTGGAGCAGCTTTGGAAAGAAAAGGGCTTAATGAGAAAAAGCCAAGAAAGAAAGCAATTATCGTGTGCTATGCAGGAGTTGCAACAGCGATGCTGATCAAAGAAAAGATTGAACAGAATTTTGGACATAAAATTGAAGTGATCAAAACATGTTCACAACAGGAAGTAAGTCAAGAGTTGATCGATCAGGTGGATATTGTATTGACAACGGCGGAACTTTCAGAACTTCGATCTGACAAAATAAAGAAAATAAACCTATTTCTGGATGAAACAGATATTCAGTTCATAGGAAATATTTTAAAAGAAGATCAAAAAGATGAAATTGATTATCGAAAGATTTTCCGAAAAGAATTATTTTTCTATGATGTGGAATTTAAGAATAAAGAAGAAATCCTTGAACATATGACAAGAGAGATGCAGATACGAGGATTGATCAGTAAAGAAGGAAGTAAATCCGTATTTAAAAGAGAAGAAATGTCTACGACAGAATTGGGCAACATGGTAGCAATACCGCATGCAATGTCAAATGACTCTGAAGAGGCAGTCGTATCCGTTATGATCTTAAAGAAACCAATCCTCTGGGAAAATGAAAAAGTGCAGGTTGTACTTTTACTCAATGTACCAAAGTCACAATACAATATGTGGGAAGTTGTATTTAAACGATTATATCAATATCTGATTGGTGATCAAGGGGTTACAAAATTGATCAAAGATAAAGATTATGATGATTTTATTCGTCATTTGGAAAGAAATGAATAGGAAGGAAATATCATGGAATCACTAGTATTAAATAAAGACAACGTTAAATTGAAGGTAAAAGCTTCTGATTGGGAAGAAGCGGTTAGAATTGGGGCAGGGATGCTTGTAGAACAAGGATGTGCAAAACAATCTTATGTTGATGGTATCATTGCTTCTGTCAAAGAATTAGGGCCTTACATTGTCATTGCAGATGGAATCGCAATGCCGCACACAAGACCAGAACAGGGAGCTATTGGGATCGGTTGTAGTCTGATCACACTGGATCAGCCAGTAAAATTTGATGGAGATGACAGTGAAGTAAAAGTTATGATCTGTTTTTCAGCAGTAGACAGTGAAAGCCACATGGATATTCTTAAGATGATCGTTGAGTTTGTAGAGCGCGGACTCATTGATGATATAGCTAAAGCAACGACTTATGAAGAGTTACTTGAAGTGATCAAAGAGAAATAGTTTTAAAAAAGAAAGGAGACGAAACTATGTTACAGATTTTAACAGTATGCGGAGCAGGACTGGGAAGCAGTTTTGCATGTCAGATGAGTGTAGACGCCGTATTAAAGGAACTGGGTGTGGAGGCAAAACTTGACCATACAGACATCTCTAGTGTAGGGGGAGCAAAGGCTGACATCATTCTTTCAGGAAAGAACTTTGAGAAACAGTTTGAGCGTTATACACTGGACTGTCCAACAATTTTTCTCGATCGATTGGTCGATAAAAATGAGATCAAAGAAAAACTGACACCGGTTTTAAAAGATCTTGGAGTTTTATAAAACTAGCAAAATAGAAAGTGAGGAGAAAAAATGCAGGTTTTAAATTTTATCATTAAGAACATCCTGACACAGGCATCTGTTGTCGTAGGACTGATCGCACTGCTTGGTTTAGTGTTACAGAAAAAACCAATTGGTACTGTTGTATCAGGAACAATGAAAACTATCTTAGGATTCTTAGTATTATCCGCAGGTTCAAGCGTTATCCAGGGATCATTAGCTATTTTTGGTGATCTGTTTAATAAGGCCTTTGGACTTAAGGGTCTTGTAGCATCTATCGAAGGTATTAACGGTCAGGCAATGACAGACCTTGGACTTGGATCAGAGATCGCTATCACATTAGCAGGTATCTTTATTGTTAATATTATTTTAGCTCGTATTACACCATTTAAGTACATCTTCTTAACAGGACAGGCTTTATTATGGGAATCTACACTTTGCGTAGTATTTGCTTACTTCTGTGGATTAAGAGGACTTCCATTGATCATCGTAGGATCAATCGTTGGTGGTGCATTCGCAACATTAATGCCAGCATTCGCACAACCAGTTATGCGGCAGATCACCGGTAGTGATGATATCGCATTAGGACATTTCTGTACATTTGGATATATGTTCACAGCATTAATTGCTAAATTAACAGGTGATAAATCTAAATCAACAGAAGATGTTGCATTACCTAAGAGTCTTGAATTCTTACAGGATACATATTTATCAGTAATGGTAGTTATGGTGCCATTTTACTTGATTGTAGCAATCTTTGCAGGACCTAAAGCATGTGCTGAATATGCAGGAGCTACAAACTACATCGTATTCATGTTCTTACAGGCATTACAGTTTGTAACAGGTTTATACGTATTAATGGCCGGTGTTCGTTTACTGTTAGCTGAATTAGTACCAGCTTTCCAGGGAATCTCTATGAAACTGGTTCCAAATTCAAAACCAGCCTTAGACTGCCCAGTATTATTCCCATATGCACCAAACGCAGTAATCTTAGGATTCATCTTTACAACAATCGGATCTATCATCGGTATGTTCTTAACACCAATGCTTGGATTACCAATGATCTTACCTGGAGTTATGAGTAACTTCTTCGCAGGTGGTACAGCTGGTATCTTTGCTAACCAGGTTGGTGGACGTCGCGGAACGATTATTGGATGTATTGCACATGGTATCTTCATCATGATCTTACCAGCTTTACTTTCCCCAATGCTTGGACAGATTGGATTCCAGAACATGACATGTACAGACGTAGATACTGTAGTAACAGGATTCTTCTTCATGATCATTAAATCTATCGCAGGAATCTTCTAAGATTAGAAAGCAAAAGATCATTATAGAAAGTTATACAGGAGGGATGATCAATGTTTTTCTTTGGTAAAAAGAAGAAAGAAAAGAAGCAAGAGCAGGCAGTTCCTGTTGTAAATAAAGAGGAATTGATCGCGAAAGCTTCAGAAAAAGTAACAGAATTAGAAAGTAAAACAGGGGATGAGAGAGTTTCATTATTAAACGAAATCGGATCCCTGTATACACAAGCAGAAGAAACAGATCTGGCAATCCAATATTATGAAGAAAGCTTGGAACTTTGCAAGCAGCACGGAAAAGCGAGCACAGATCTAATGAAACTTTACAATAAAAAACGTCAAGAAGCTGCAGAAGCGAAAGATGATGAAAAAGTAAAGGAATATATGGATAAGGTTCAGAACCTGATGCAGATGTCAAAGGATATGATCCGAGGAAATGCATAACATTTACGGGGAGGAAATTCCTCCCTGCAAACATATAATTCATTCGCAACGTATAAGGCAAAATTAAAGGAGTAAAGAAATGTATAAAAATTTGATTGAATTATTTAAAGAAAATGAAGGTAAAGGAGCAGTAGGAGCATTCAACTTACATTGTTTTGAAATGCTTCCAGCAATGATTCAAGCAGCAGAAGAACTGAACGTTCCAATCATTATCCAGACTTCTCTTGGAACAGCTGAATATATTGGTTTTGAACCATTGATCGCAGCTGTAAAAGCTTTAGCAGAAAAATCTTCTGTAAATGTAGCTCTTCATATGGATCATTGTAAAAGCATTGAAGCACTGAAAAAAGCAATCGATCTTGGATATTCTTCTGTAATGTATGATGGATCTGCATTACCAATTGAAGAAAATATCAAAAATACACAAGAAGTTGTAGCATATGCTCATGCACATGGAGTATCTGTAGAAGGTGAGATCGGATCTATCGGTGGAGCTGAAGAAGGTGTTGTAGTAGAAAAAGACGCTGCGATGTATACAAAACCAGAAGATGCACTTCATTATGTTAATGAAACACATGTAGATGCATTAGCAGTATCTATTGGTACAACACATGGTCAGTTCAAATCTAAAGCTAAGATCAATTATGAATTATTAAAAGAATTAAAAGCTAAATTAGGACCTGTTGGATTAGTTCTTCATGGAGGAACAGGAGTATCTGATGAAGATATGAAACGTTGTGTACGTGAAGGAATGAAAAAGATCAATGTGGGAACAGAATTAAATAAAAACTATATTGAAGTTGTCAGCAAAACATTCACAGCTGATGATGTAACACCACTGACATCTTTAAGAAATCTGTTAGGACCAGCAAATGAAAGAATCAAAGAAATTGTTATAGATAAGGCTTCATTATTTAAATTATAGGATTAAAAAGTTTAAATAACCCTCTTATATTATATAATTCATCAGATGCGGCAGGGAGGAATGAATCCCTGCCGCATTTAACTTTTTAGAAAAATATCTATCATTTGAGCGGAGGAAATAAGCATGAAAAAAACGATCGTATTGCTTGCAGGATACCCGGCAACAGGAAAAAGTTATCTTTGTAATAAAATATTAGAAAAACTTCCAGACTTTTTGATCGTATCTCAGGATGATATGAAAGAAAAATTATTTGACCAGTATGGATTTGATAATATGGAAGAAAAAGTAGCCATTGAAAATCAGAGCTGGGAACAGTACTATGAAGTTATGGAAGAAGATCTTAAGAATGGGGATTCCATTATTTCAGATTACCCATTCAGTGTAAAACAGAAAGACAAGATTAAAAATCTTGCAGAGAAATATGAATATCAAGTTGTAACATTCCGCTTGATCGGAGATCTAGAAGTTTTATTTAAGCGTTCACAAAAGAGAGATTTGGATCCAAAGAGACATTTAAGTCATCTGGTATCACGTTATCATAAAGGTGATGTACTAGAAGACAGAAGCAAGGCAGATTGTCTTGTAACCTATGATATTTTTATGGATCGTTGCAAGAACCGTGGATACGGAACATTTGAACTGGGACATCTGATCGAAGTTGATGTAACAGATTTTTCGAAGATTGATTACCCAGCATTGATCAAAGAATTATGTGATCTTGTAGAAGAATAAAGGAGAAACAGATGGGAAGTATTTTTTGTATCGGACAGTCAGCGTATGATATCACGATTCCGCTTGACGGCGCGATCTGTGAGAATCAAAAATACCGCGTGACACAAAAAGAAGAATGTGGAGGCGGACCTGCATTTAATGCTGCATATCTGTGTGCAATGTGGGGAGAAAAAGTAGAATTGATCAGCAGGATCGGAAACGATACTTACGGGAAACGATTGTTAGAAATTGCTGCACAGGCTGGGATCGGAACCAATTATCTGATCAAGGATGATGAGATTGAAACACCGCATAGTTATATTTTTTCAAATCAGGAAAATGGATCAAGAACGTTATTTAATTTCCCAGGTGAGAAAAAAGACATTAAATATAAATATCCGGATGAAGAAGTCTCTGTTATCTTAAGTGATGGACACGAACCAGAGATCAGTGTGGAGGCAATTCATCATTATAAGAGTGCCATTTCGATCGTAGATGCAGGGACATGCAGAGAAAGTACAATGCAGGTAGCAAAAGAAGTAGATTATCTGGTATGTTCTGAAGATTTTGCAAGACAATATACAGGAAAGACGATCAATCTTAATGATCCAAAGAAAGCATGTGAAATCTTTGAAGAAGTAGAACAGATCAATCATAAGCATGCAGTGGTCACACTGGGAGAAAAAGGATTATTATATCGTAGAGATGGAAAGATCACATTGATGCCAGCATTTAAAGTAAAAGCAGTCGATACAAATGGTGCAGGGGACATTTTTCATGGTGCATTTGCATATGCGATCAAGCAGCAATTGGATTTTTATGATGTATTAAAAATAAGCTCTATGGCGTCTGCGATTTCCGTGCAGACATTAGGAGCACAATCCTCTATACCACAATTAACAAAAGTAACAAGCGAACTTCAAAAGAAGGGAAATCATTATGACAAGAGAAGATATCTTTAAAACTGTTGATCACACACTATTAGCCCAGACAGCAACTTGGGAAGAAATTAAAGAAATATGCGATGATGCGATCAAATACCAGACAGCATCTGTATGTATTCCAGCATCTTATGTAAAAAGAGCAAAAGATTATGTTGATGGGAAAATGGCAATCTGTACAGTGATCGGATTCCCAAATGGATATAGTACAACAGCAGTCAAAGAATATGAAACAAAAGATGCTATATTAAATGGTGCAGATGAAATTGATATGGTCATCAACTTAGGAGATGTCAAAGATAAACATTTCGATAAGATCAAAGGCGAAATTGCGTTATTAAAGAGCGCATGTGGAGATAAAATATTAAAAGTTATCATCGAAACATGTCTGTTAACAGAAGAAGAAAAGATTAAGATGTGTGAGATTGTAACAGAAGCAGGAGCAGATTTCATCAAAACATCTACAGGATTCTCAACATCAGGAGCAACATTTGACGATATTGCTTTATTTAAGAAATATGTTGGAGAAAATGTAAAGATCAAGGCAGCAGGAGGAATCAGTTCCTTTGATGATGCTAAGAAATTTATCGAACTTGGGGCAGACCGCCTTGGAACAAGTCGATTAGTAAAAATCGCTAAAGCAGAAGCTTAAAAATACAATTTGAGAATATTTATCGTTAACAAAAAGGAATGTTGCATTCGTGCAACATTCCTTTTATCATTTTTATATAGAATGATGAGAAGAGGAACAGTATATGTCAAAAGAGATATCAAAACAGGAAAAAGAAGATTATCTAAGTCTAATGTATGAAATGAAACGAAAAGAGAACCAGATTGTAAAATCCGACTTATCCAGGGAACTTGAAGTGCCGTTATCAAGAGTTACCAGAGTTACAGATGGATTGTTAGAAGAAGGATATCTGTTAAAGGACGAAGGAAGAAGAATGTTCTTAACGCCGATGGGATTATCCAAAGGGCAGCAATGTCTGGAAAGAAAACGATGCCTTACAGAGTTTCTGCGTTTGGTTTCTGGTGTTGATGGAAGTATTGCAAAAGAAAATGCATGTGCGATCGAACATGTTCTGGATGAACGCATTTTAACCGGAATCCGTATGTTTATGGAAAACCGTCATACATATTCATATATGACTAGAGGAAATGATTTAAATCTGATGTTTCCAGAAGGAAAGAGGATCATGCCGATCGCATTTTTTGAAAAAGGAACATCACATCCAAGAATTCTTTCGAAAGAATATCAGCAGTTTGAGAAACGAGTGGAAGTAGCGATCAGCAAAGAAAGTTACTTGTATTTAAAACCGATAGATTCAGATCTGCTGAAAAAAGAAATTCGCTACTGTTATGGAAATCAATGGATGTATGCAAAAAAAGAAAATGGAAAATTTGGAATTTTGACAGAGGCATTGGACTGTACGATTCGAAGAAACGACAAATTATCTGAAGGAATTGTAGAAATAGTAGTGTGTGATCATCATGAAGAAGAGATTATAGAAGAATCGGTTCGTATTTTAACCGTATCATTAATTTAGGAGTTTGACAATGTGTGATAAAACAATGGAAAATTATAAACCGAATATGTTTCAGTTACAATGCTTAAAAGCATTAGAGATACAGATTGAGGAAGGAAAAGGATACAACGAAGCAGAGATCGGAAGAAAGATGCAGGTAAACAGATCAACAATCTCCCGATGCTTCAAAAGATACCGAGAAGAAGGATTCCTGGAAGATAAGGAATTTACCAGAAAAGGAAAAGAATTCTTAGAATATTATAAAATGATCGAAGCAGATCTTTACCATTACTTTGCATCTATTGGAATTAACGAACAACAACAAAGACAGGCAGTTAATGGAATGTTTGATACAGCAGATATCGATACGATTCAGAAATTATGCCAGAAAGAGAAAATGCATCTAAAGTATGAAAGTATCGGGAAAAATGAAAGTAAAGAAATTACTAAGATGACTTACGAACAATTATGCAGCAGTCTAAAAAAAGGCATATATCAAGTCGCATTTTCCATTTATCGACAAGGAAAAGACTGGCAAAGTCTCTCTATGGCAGACCAAGGATTTGAAAAACCAGCATATCTGCATTTAAAGGGGGATAAAAACTATTTAGAACTAGCCGTCAGAGAAATGAAAGCAATGACAAAAGGTGGAGCGATGCTGTCTGGACATATTCAGACAGTCAAATGTAGAAGCAGCAAAGACGTTTTAACAGATCTTCCGATCCAAGATAAGAAAATACAGATTCCATTTGAAGATTTTGAGTTTGAGCAATTGTCAGAAACAGAAATCACCGGGCAGATCCAACTGTTTATGACAAGCAGCGTTGGGGAGAAGAGAATGCCAGAGAGTATGGCCACGTTGATCGTAAAATTATAGAAATATGAATTATGGGAATTTTAATTAAAAATTAAAATTCCCATAATTCTATAGTTTTTAACAGTTTTTCTTTCGTATCCACATCAAGCTGCATGATCGCATTATAAAGTTCACGATCAAGCGCAGTTTCTGAATACTCCGGATCAAGCGTACCGACAAGAGAATCCAGAGAGCAGCCACAAAGCTTCGCATAATATGTTAAAATACGCAGAGACATAGCAGTACGGTTATTTTCTACATTGCTGATATAACCAGGCGTTACACCAAGAGCTTCAGCAACTTGATTTTGTGTTAAACCCATTTTTTGACGGATATGTTTGATATGAGTACCATAATTTTCAGAGTTCATATGATAGAGTCCTTTCTATATTATTCATAACAAAATTATATAATAAATGATGATGAAAATGTAGCTACTAATAGAATAGAATCTGTGGAATGGATATAAATGGAATAATAAGGAATAATAAGGCTGAAAGCTGCTTTACATCAACACCTAGGAATGAAGCAAGAAAGCAATTGAGAATCATTATCAATTACTGACCATATGTTGCAGTGATGCAACAAGATGGACGAAATGAATATGATGTATCGGAAAGATATTGTCATTTTTAAAGAGAAATAGTAAAACATCTTTTGGTTGAACATAAGAATACAATATGGTAAAAATAAAACAGAACATGAACCTTCGGTGAGTGTAAAATAATAGCTAACAAAAAGAAAAAGAATCTAAGAGTGCGATCTTGGGTTCTTTTTCTTTTTTATCTACAATGGAAAAATAACAGATAAAAATTCAGATTTTTTGTCTGTATCAAAAAAATAAAATGAGAAAAACTCTTATTAACAATAATTTTGTTGCATCAATGCAACTTCAGAAAAATTAAAAAAAGAACGTAAATATCAAGAAAGTGAAAATTTTGTGAATTTTTCACTTTCTTTTTTTGTTCTCTTTGAAAAATTTGTTGTGATTGACATGAAAATAATAGTTATGGTAAATATTAGTCAAAACTAACTTTAAAAATATTATAAATTGATTACAACAAGGGAGGAAAAGAGAAACTTATGAAAAATCGTTTTTTAGCATTATTAATCTGCGCGATTTTGGTATTTTCAATTATTCCATTTGGAAAAAACATAAAAGCATCACAGACAAATAATAATGCAAAACAAGTAAATACGCCAGAACAGATGGCTGCAGTTATGAGAGAAAAAGCAAATAATAATACAGCCAGAATGAAAGGAAAAATAACTCAATCTCAGGTCAATGAAACGATTAAACAAAAATTGATCGTAAAAACAAGAGATGAGATTGAAAATACTTATGGTGCTAACAGTGTGTACTACTACACAGTGGGAAATTACCAGATTTTGTTTTATGACTCTGCAGAAGAGGCAAAGAATGCATGTGAGAAGTTAAAAAAGGATCTTCCAGGAACAACAATATTTCAAGATATACCAATCACACTAAAAGAAGCAGCAAAAGATAATGGATCAGATGAAGTGGCGGCATACGATGGAATTAAAAAAATGGGAATGGATCAACTTAAGGAAGAAAAAGACAGTTGGAAAAATAAAAGTGCCAAAGTTGCCGTGATCGACAGTGGAATTAATGTGGATCATCAATGGTTTAAGAACAGGCTAGATCGAGAAAACAGTATAAATCTTGCGTTGGATGAAGGAAATGAAGATGATAAAACGAAGCCAGCATATAGTGATACAAAACAAGGACATGGAAGTCATGTCGCAGGGATCATTACGCAGGCAACACCAGAAGAAGTACAAGTCATGGCAATTCGAGTATTTAGTGCTCTTGGTACAGCATCCTATGCAACGATCACAAATGCGGTGGATTATGCAGTAGAACATAAAGCAGATATTATTAATATGAGTCTTGGATTTGAAATAATGTCAGGATTTGAAAATGATCAGATAACTCTAATGGATGAAGCGTTTGCAAGGGCATTTAAAGCAAATACAACAGTATGTGCTGCGTCAGGAAATGAATACACAGATACTTCTAAAAGTTATCCAGCGAGCAGTCCATGGACGATCGCAGTTGGATCATTTGAGCCAGATGCAAAAGGTAACCTGATTCGTTCAGATTTTGCCAATAATGGAGAACTACTTGATTTTGTTGCACCAGGAAGAAATATCTATAGTGCATGGATCAATGGAGAAGAATCAACCAATACGATAAGCGGGACTTCTATGGCAACACCCCATATGGCAGCGGCAGCAGCTTATGTCAAAATGAAACATCCAGATTATAATCAAAGGGATGTATATGCGGCGTTTAAAGATAATGCAGTAGATCTTGGGGAATCTGGAAAGGATACAGAGTTTGGATATGGATATGTACATTTGGAAAAATATAACACAAATGAAGCAGCAGAATCTAAAGACGGAAAAGAATACCAGGCAATCTCAGCCCCGGCACAAATAAATAAAACAATGAATGATTCAGGAAAATCATTTACAATTGACGCAAAAATAACAAGAGGAAACGGAAATCTCACGTATGAAACAACAAATGAGAAAATTGCTACGGTCAAAGATGGAAAAGTAACGATCGTTGGACGTGGAAAATGTAATATCGTGATCAAAGCATCCGAGACAAAAGAGTATAAAGAAACAGAAGAAAAAATAACGATCAAGATTGATAAAGGTTATCAAAAGATCAAAGTTCCAGTTACCTCATATAAGAAATATGTTTCAGACAAAAACTTTAAGTTAGAAGCATATGTTGAAGCACCAGGAGATGGGAAAGTTGAATTTATTGCAAATGAAAATGATGTTGTAAAGGTAAGCAAGGATGGAGAAGTGACGATTCTTGGACCTGGAACAGCAAGAGTATACGCAGTGGCAACAGGAACAAACAACTTTAACAGAGATATCAGTGATGCGATTGTGATCACGGTAGAAGATAAGAAATCAGATCCTGATATAAAAAACAATGTTGGAAATACAACAACAGCAATGCAAAATGCAACAATACCAGACACAACAACAGTGATTCAAAATGCTTCAACAGCGAACACAAAAATAGCCGTGCCAAGAGTCGTTGTAAAAAAACTAAAAGCAGGAAAAAAACAGATCAGATTAACATGGAAAAAACAATCCAAAGTATCAGGATATGAAATACGATATGCAACAAAAGCCAATATGAAGAAGGCGAAACGGATCAAAGTAAATGCCAAAACAGCAAGTAAAACGATCAAAAAATTAAAATCAAAGAAACGATATTATATTCAGATCAGAGCATATAAAACAAATGATCACAAAAAGATTTATGGAAATTGGAGTATAAAGAAAACATTAAAAACCAAATAACAGGAAGGAAAAGAAATGAGAAGAAGGAAGTTATATAGAGGATTGGCAGTTGCATTTTCAGCAATCCTTCTGGCAACAAGTAACCCAGCAACATTACAAAATGTTGCTGCAAAAGGAATTCATTTACAAAAAAAAGCAAAGGCAAAGATGATCCTGGAAGATCCGACGGAGAATGGAGTTTACACATTATCAATGACGATTAACAGAGAAGGAACATCTGAGGAATCAATGCTAAGCGGATTTATTGATCCAAAGATTAAAGTTACCGTTCAGGATGGAAAGACATGGGTAAAGATTCTTAGTACAACATATGCAGATATGATGTACGATATCACACTTGGAGATTCAGAAGGAAATTATAAAACATCTGAAAAAACTCCAGTAGGAGAAAAAAATTCTGCGGGCACTTATAATATGTATGAGTATAAGATTCAGATCAATAAATTGTCAGACATCACAAAAATCGCAGTATTGGCAGAACCTATGGGAGGAAGCAGAGACAATATAGGAAATTATGAAAAATATACAAAAGCGGATATAGAAGATATGTCGATCGAGAGAGGATGGACAGGCTTTGATGCCATCAAAGATCAAGATCAAAAACCAACAGGAAAAGAAGCACTGAATCAAGCGTTGATCGATTATGGACTGGATAAGAATAATGATGGAACTGTCACAAAAGAAGAAATTCAGCAATACAAAGGTGACAAGATGGAATTACAGAATTGCAATTTAAGTAATGAAGGATTGGAATTGCTCAAGTACCTTCCGGAGTCTGTGACAACCCTTAATCTTTCTTATAATAACATAACTGAGCTTCCATCAGATCTGTTGATGATGATGCCACAATTAGAAAATTTCTATATGGAAAATAGTAAACTTACGTCTATCCCAAAAGGATTCTTCAAGAGCAACACAAAGCTTAACTGGATCGCGTTGGATGGAAACGAGATTACAACATTAGAAGATGGAACATTCAAAGGACTAGATCAGCTGACAATATTAGGACTCGAAAACAATAAGATTTCAAAAGTAGATAAAAATGCCTTTGAAGGTATGAAAAAAATAGAACAGCTGAGTTTATATGGAAATAATCTCACAACATTAGAAGATGGAAGTCTCAAACCATTGGCAGGGTCATTAAAAATGTTGTTTTTACAGGAAAATAATATGGAAAGTCTTCCAAAAGCAGTAGAGGATTGTTCCTCATTGACGGAACTGCATGCATGGGATAATGGAATGAAAGATATCAGCAAAGTTGATTTTTCAAAACTTCCGGAATTGACAGAATTAAACCTTATGCATAATGAGATAACACAGATTCCAGAAAATGCATTTGCAAAAAACACAAAACTTGATGGTTTGGATCTGTTTGATAATGATTTGACCTCTGTATCACCAGATATTCTTCCAAATGGAGTTAGTCTAAGAAAACTGGACCTTAAATTCAATAACATGCAGATCATAGATAAAAAGCTGATCAATAAAAGCCAGTCATATAATAAATTTTATCCACAGAAGTCCGCAATGGAATTAAGACTAGAGAAAAGCGGTGATCAAGAGATGAAATGGTCACAGCAGTTAAGTGCGTTGGATTTGATGTTCTGGTATGAAGAAACAAATGATGCAAAGAAAAAAGAACTTCAGTCAGTTGATGAATATAAAGAATATCTGAAAGAACAAGGATATGCGGAAGGCGATTTTACAAAGACATTAAAAGATTTGTCATATCAGTGGGATATCGTAACCAAAATTCAAAAGAAAGACACAAATGGAAGATTTGTAACGATCGATCAAAGAATCAATGAGGGAAAAGCAGACGAAATGGATGGTTCTTTCAAGTTTACAGAAGATGGAACGTATCGAGTTGTAAAGGATGTTTATGGTTACATGAGTTCTATGAGAAATTTCTTATTTGAAGCAAAATCAAATGAAGTAACAATTGAAGATAAGAAAGAAGACAAGAAGGAAGATAAAACAACAGCAACTTCGCAAATAACAACAATAAAGAAGAAAGAAATACAAATAGCAAAACCATCAAGGGTTGTAAAGCTTAAAATAAAAAAATCTTCAAAGAGATCTGTGAAAATAAGCTGGAAAAAGCAGAAAAATGCATCAGGATATGAAGTTTACAGATCAACGAAGAAGAATAAATCGTTTAAGAAGATCACAACATTGAAAAAAGCTGGAAAAGTAATTTATGTTAATAAAAAACTGAAAAAAGGAAAAACATATTATTACAAAGTACGTGCTTATAAAGTAGTATCTGGCAAAAAAGTATACGGAAAATTTTCAATGATCAAAAAAATTAAGATCAAAAAATAATCTACAAAGGAGAAAATGATGAGAAAAAGAGTATTAACATATTCACTAGCAGTAGCAATGGCAGTAGCAATGGCAGTTCCACAGACAGTAATCTTATCAACAGGTATTGTACAGGTAAAAGCGGCAAATACAGAAACTGGATTAAAAACAGGAATTGCGATCACAAAAGCAGAATGGGGAAAAAACTGGTCAGGAAAAGAAAATTATATTAAATTTACTGAAATGGATAAATCTGCATCTACTTCTTCAGATTATTGCAGTAAGATCAATAAAGTTGTAGTGAACGACAAGGAATATCCAGTTTATGATGAAGAAGGAAAAGATAATTATTATTCAATGACATATTCTGATGGACTTTGTATATATATGGGATCGATCAAAGATGGCGAAAACACAATCATTGTTTCAGCAAATGGTTACAAAGATAAAAAGATCATTGTGAATGTCGACAAAACAGCAAAAACAGTAACTTTCGTTTCACAGGAAGATTTGGGATCAGGAGATGCAGTGATCGATAAAAATGCGTTAAATAATATGATCACAGCAGCAAAAGCATATACGAAAGAATCGGCATCTGATGAAAAATGGAATGCATTCCAGGAAGCGATCAAAACAGCAGAAGATGTATATAATAAAGAATCTGCAACTCAGGATCAGATCGATCAGGCAGTTGCTGCATTAAGGGAAGCAATTGATACGTTTAAAAAAGAAGATCCAACATTAAATCCAACAGAAGATGGTGTATATACAGTTACACTTAAAGCAACAAAACAAGGAAGCAAGGAACCCTCTTCCTTAGGTGGATATTTTGAAGGAAAAGCAAAACTGACAGTAAAAGATGGAGAAATGAAATTATCCATGTTAAATATCTCCATGGCGAAATACTTACTTGACTTCACATTAGAGACAGATGGAACGTTTGCCCAAGCAACAAAAGAAGCATATGGGGATGCAAATAGTGATGGTTCTTATGATGCATATGAATATACAATGAGCATTAAAGATCTGAGCAAAATACATACAGCGGCAGCTTTAGTATCCGTTATGGGATCTGAATCTGATAAAGGTAACTATGACAAATATATGAAAGCGGATATCACATTCACATCTTTGGAAAAAGGATGGAAAGGATATGATAAAAAAGATGCGAACCAGACCCTGGTTGATGCATTGATCGAAGCAGGAGCTGATACGAACAATGATGGAGAAATTACCCAGGAAGAATTAGCAGCATTTAATGGAGACGAAGGAAGTCTGGATTTATCAAACAAGAATTTGAGTAATATCGATCTGTTAAAAGGTTTATCAGATAAGATTAAAGAATTGGATCTTTCAGGAAATAAGATCACAGAAATTCCAGAGGGATTTTTTGATAATATGACAAATCTTGAGTATGTAGATTTGAATTCAAATCATATAAAAGCTCTTCCAGAAAATGCGTTTAAAAATACAAAAAAATTGAATTGGATCAATATAAGAGCAAATAATCTGACGGAGATTAAGAAAGATACACTGTCAGGATTGGATAAATTAGTATATCTTGAACTGGATAATAATAGTATCACGTCTGTAGAGGCTGGGGCACTGGATGGAGATACAAGCCTAAAGCAGCTATCCATTTCAGGAAATGAATTAAATGCATTACCAGATCATCTCTTAGATGATGCTGGAGATACGATTAATTTTATTGAATTATCCAATAACGAGTTTGTAAAACTTCCAAACTGTATCAATGCAGCAACAAAGAAATTACGAAAGATCAGTGCATTCAATAATGCATTAGAAGACATTTCGAATATTGATTTTACAAAGATGTCAAATCTTGAGGAGGTTAATTTCTACAAGAACTATATTGCTCAAGTGCCAGATGGAACATTTGCAAAGAATAAAAAACTATATTCTGTAGATTTCCATGATAATCAGATCTCCAATATTACAGAGAAGGCATTTCCTGAAACATTTGAAAACGATTATGATGGAGTACTTCACAAGCTTGATCTCACGTTAAATAATATCAAAGTTGTGGATCCGGCAGTGATGAAAAAATCAGACACATCGATCAATAAATTTTATCCACAGAAGAACGCGATGAATCTGGAATTAAAGGAAGATAACGGTCAGAAGATTAGTTGGAGTCAGGATTTAAGTGTATTAGATCTTGCATTCTGGTTTGATAAGACAGCAAGTGACGAAGCCAGAGAAATAGAAACGGTTGAAGATTATAAAGATATGCTGGAGCAGAACGGATGGAAAGATAAAAATATCGCAGAAGTTATGGATGAAAAATATGACTGGGATATTATTACAGAAGTTCAGAAAAAGAATGCAGATGGTACATGGGAGACAGTTAAAGAAGATACAGAAACTGATCAGGCAGAAGAATTAAAAGGAAACTTTAGTGTATCAAATCTGGGAACATACAGAATAAAGAAAGTCTTAAATGCGACATTAAATGGAACAAAACAATACCGTTTTACTGTATATTCAAACGAATTAGCAGTATCTAAAAACGATGATAAAAAACCATCAAATACAACAGCCGAACAGAAACCATCAAGTGCAACAACTGAACAAAAGCCATCGGATACAACAACGACACAAAAATTATCAATGACAACAGTGAAAGATATTCTTAAGAAAGTGTCAAAGATCAATCTGCAAAATCTGAAAAAACGTAAGGTGCGTATTACATGGAAGAAAGTAAAGAATGCAGATGGATATCAAGTTTATCGAGCAACAAAGAAAAACGGAAAATATAAGCTTGTTAAGGTAGTAAAAGGTAATAAAAAAGTAAGTTACACAAATACAAAGTTAAAGAAAAATAAAAAATATTACTACAAAGTTCGTGCTTATCGTACAGTTAAAGGTAAGAAAGTATATGGTGCATTCTCCTCAAAGAAAAGCATATTGATCAAAAAATAAATGAGAAGAATTATCAATAAAACACAAGGTGTTGCACGCCTGCAACACCTTGTGTTTTATTGATAAATGGCAGAAACACGTGTTTTTTAAAGAAATTTTAAATTTAAAATATCAGATATGAATGATTTTGAAAAACTTGTTTTCGTTGACGGAGAATATTGATGCATGATAAAAAAGAAGTGAGTTAATTAAAACTAACCGATAATGCCTATAAATTAAGAGAAGGAGAGATTATGAGAAAAACTAAATATCATATAAAGAAAAAAATCATGCCATTATTGTTAGCTGTTGCAATGGCTGGAACAGCGACACCCATATATGTAGCACATCCAGCAATTGTAAAGGCAGCAGTGTCTAATGCATTTGGAACAAAAGAAAATACGATTCATATTGCACAGTTCGGTGGATACGATATTAAAACAACTGTTACATACAAAGATGGAAAAGTGACAGATCTTCAGATTAAAGGAGAAAATTTCGAAGGAAAATATGCTAAAGAAAATGAAAATATCTACCTTCCAAAAGCGATCAATAAAATCAAAGACCAGATACAAGGTCTAGATATCACAGATCAGAATTCCTTTGACAAAGTCGATACAGTGTCTGGAGCAACGACAAGTGCTTCCGCGATTAAAAATGCAGTTATGGAATCTTTAGGATTAACATCAAAAGAGGAAGTTCTTGCACCAGCACCAGAAATAGTGGAAGAAGGTACTTATGGGATTCAGATGAAAAACATGACAAGTACAGTAGAACATAGCTTGTCTGCAGCAAATTCTGAGAATAAAGTAACAGCAACATTAAAGGTTGATAAAAATGGAAAGATGACATTATCATATCCAGTGGTTACAAAAGAAGCAATGGATGTATTAGCTTTTAATGGGTATTATAATGGATCAGATCTGACAAAAGAAGGATCCGAAGAAACAAAAGATGGAGAGAGTGTAACAACTGTAAATATGCCATTAACAGGTGATAAACCAGAATTAACTTATAAAGCAAACTTTAAAATGTATGTACCAGCAATGAGCAATTTAAGTGGTGAACATGGTGGAATTACATTTGATCATGGAAAATTTGATACAGATGCTGTGATCACATTATATTGGGATACATTAAAAGAAAAGAAAGACAAAGAAGTGCTTTCTGATGGAATCTACAAAGTAGATGCAAAGATGTTAAAAACAAATGGAAAACATCTATCAATGGCAAATGATGCGATCGCACATAAAGTAAAGTTAACAGTAAAAGATGGAAAATATTATGTCACATTAAACTTAAAGGCAATGAATATTCCATTCGGTGGACAGACATTCCATGGATACTTAAACAAGATCCAGTACATTGAAAATGGAACAGAAAAAGACGTTACAGTTGATCAGATTCAGAAAAACACGAATGGTGACATTGTATCCGATGAATTTGGAAGCAATTATCCTGATCTTGTAACATTCCCATTGACAGATGAAGCTGTAGAAACAGGAATCGCACCAATGCAGGTATTTATACCAATTATGGACAGCATTGCATCAGGAATGGGAACTCAGAAAATGAATCTTTCCTTAGATTTTACATCAGTCGTTAAAACAACAGCAGATGATAAAGATTTTAGCAGTGAAGATGTAACAGAAGAAGCACCAAAGAAAGAGGAACAAAAACCATCAACAACAGTTCAGAAGCCAGCTGCAACAGTTCAGAAGCCAGCTGCAACAGTCCAGAAGCCAACTGCAACACAGACGACAACGACTGTGAAGTTAGCAGCAGTCACAGGTCTGAAAGTTAAGAATTCTTCCAAGAAAACGGTAACAGTAACATGGAAGAAAGTCAAAGGGGCAACAGGATATGTTGTATATCGTACGACAAAGAAGAATGGTAAATACAAAGCAGTTAAGACGATCACAAAAGCTTCGACAACCAAATTTAAAAATAAGAAACTGAAAAAGAAAAAGACATATTATTATAAAGTCCGTGCAATTAAAAAAGCAGGAAAGAAAGTAACATACAGTAAATATTCAAAAGCAGTTTCTGTAAAAATTAAAAAGTAACAGGAAACAAATGATAAAGCCGCTGTAAACCTACAGGGGCTTTATAGTCCCCATAAAAGAGTAGAAAAAATCATGAAAAAAGCACAATATTTTCGTTTTATCAGCTGTGTCATTTCCGTTATATTATGCTGTCTGGCTGGTGCTGCATTTGTAGATCATAAGGCAGCAGCGGATGAAAAAAATACATTAGAAGATGGAACTTATACTATGCAAAGTTTCTTAAGAAGTGCCTCATCAGATCAGGCTTCTATGGGAAATGCAGGGATTGTTCAGCCAATACAAGTGATCGTAAAAAATGGAACGTATACAGTAAGAGCAGAATGCAAGGCACTGAGTACAAAATTAGGAAAGCTTGATTTTACAGGATATCTTGCTCAGATGTCTTATTTTCCAAACTGGAAGACAACATCTGGAAAGATCGAGGCACCAGAAAATGAAACACCGATCCCGATAAATATAGAATCATATTTTGAAAATACATATGACAGCTATAATGATCCTAAGACAGGGACAGATTCTAAGGTAAAAGGGAAACTATATCCACATTACATGAATTTTCCAGTGAATTATCAACAAGAAGAGATGTGGGTTCAGGTTTATGTACCTGTTATGGAAGCAATCAGTAAAGGAAGCGGTCTTCAATATGCAAGATTTCAATTTGACTGGAATACATTAAAGAAGGTGAGTGACGAGACGAAAATTGAGTCATCTGTTACAACGCAGCAAGACAAACAAACAACAACTACAGCAAAGGAAAGCCAAGTTAAGAAAACTACAACAAGGAAATCAAAGCTAAATATAAAGAAATTAGAAGATGGGGTTTACAGTATTTCTGGCAAGATGTTAAAGACAGATAAGAAGACAGAGTCCATGGCAAATGAAGCAATCAATCACAAGATAAAACTCACAGTCAAAAATGGAAAATATGATATAACACTTGATTTTAAAGGATTGAATATTAGTTCAAGTTACGGCTATTTAAGCAAGATCAAATACTTTACGAATACTTATAAGATCAATCAATATAAGGTACCAACAGGTTCGTTAAAAAATGTAACCGTGGATTCTTATCAAAAAGACACAAAAGGAAAGAAAGTCAGAGATTCTTATGGAAGTGATTACCCAGACCAGGTAACATTTCCATTGATATCAAAAGCAAAAAATGACGGATATGTGCCATTACAAGTGTTTGTTCCGATCATGGATGCGATCAGTCCGGGAAGTGGTACACAGGCTGTATATCTGAAATTAGACCTTAATTCTATAAAGGCAGTAAAAAATTCAAAGGAATTTGTATCAAATGATAAAAATACAGAAAAAAGCAGTACTACAATGACAACAAATTCTTCAAATACTTCTTCAGTTGGAAGCCATGAGAAAGTTACGATTCAAAGTTCAAAATTACCAGAGACAACACAATCCAATGTACAGGGACAATCAGCTGTGGAAGAAAAAAGTTTTAATACTGATCAGGTTTCAACATCAACAAACAGTGGAAGTCAGACATTACAGGAAGATGAGGAAGAAACACCGATCATAGTACCATCGATCATGAGTGTATTACTTTCTATTCTAGGTATAGTTTATAAAGTGAAGAGCAGGGGATTATAAAAATGAAAAAACATATTGTTCAATTAAAAAACTGGATATTGATTCTAGTGGCGCTCTTGTCTTTTGGGGGTCTTTCAAAAGATGTAAAAGCAGCATCAGGAAATGTCTACAGTTGTCAGATTGCAAGAACATATGAGCATCCCGTGACTGGAAAAGTAGAAGATTCTGGAGGAAGTTCATCGAAAGCAACTGGGCAGGGAATGGTCGAAGGAGCAATATCATCCAAAGGATTATTAGAGGTAACAGACGCTGGAGATTATTATCTGACATTTCGTATAAGCCTTGTAGATTATACATCTGATCTGAGTTTTTCCGTGCAGAAACGAGGAGAATCAAGATTTCAAACACAATCTGTAACACAGACAGCGACAGGAAAAGATAATAATGGAACAACAAAAGATTTAAGGATCAAACTTTCATCCCAAGACAGCATCATCCGCTGTTCCATGTACGTAAAACCAATGGGAAGAAACGTCATTTTTTATTTCTATCCAGGTAATTACACCACAGGAAATTCCGTAGGCATGAAAGCGTTGATGGTTACAACATCATCTTCTGATACGCAGACATCAAACAATAACCAGACACAGACAACAGCTGACACAAATAATACAGCCAGTCAGCAGACAACAACCGCATCCCAAGGAGCTGACACACAAAGCAGTGACGATTCCTTAAGCAACGCCCAGGGACTGAGTTTATCTACGGCACCGAAGACGATCACAAAGAAGAAAACATCTTCTGAAAAGTCTGTGGGAACATGGATTTTGATCTTAACGGTTTCTATGACATTTTCAGGATTGGTCTTACTTGGAGTGGCAGCGACGATCGTTTACTATTATCGCAAAAACTGGGATAAATGGGGTGGTGATCAGGATGAATATGATGAGATTTACAACGATGAAAACTAAATTAAGAAAATATCCGAGCATTTTTTTGATCCTGTTGCTTGCAATTTCCTCTTGTTTCCTGACAGGTTGTGTAAACCAGCACCCAAAAGACAGCAAAAAGATCAGTCAGGGAGAGAGCGTGGAAACTATGCTTGAGATCACAGATCCAAAGGAAAAACAGGCAGTGTTAAATGCAAAGGCGAAAGTCAAAGCATTGTCAGGCAATCCAAGGATCGTCGCAACATCTCCGGCTGTTGCAGATATTTGTGACAAGCTGGATCTTGATCTTGTCGGTGTACCAAAGAGCAGTGTTTCCAAAATTCCGTCAAGATACAAAAAGGTAAAGAAAGTCGGACTTGCCATGAGTCCCGATATGGAAATCGTATCTTCTTTAAATCCTGATTGGATCTTAGCTCCTTCTTCTCTGGAAACTGACTTAAAACCAAAGTTTGAAGAACTGAAGAATACGGAGTATGCATTCTTAAATCTAAGAAGTGTGCAGGGAATGTACCGTTCGGTTCAGGAATTAGGGGAAATCTTTGGAAAACAGCAGGAAGGCGAGAAGATGACCAAAGAGTTTACAACATTTTATAAAAGTTATACAAAACGAAATAAAAATAAAAAACATCCCAAAGTTCTCGTACTGATGGGACTTCCAGGAAGTTATGTCATTGCGACAGAGAATTCCTATGTTGGAAGTCTGGTCAAACTTGCTGGTGGTGAAAATGTTTACCAGAATACGGATCAGGAGTTTTTAACAGTCAATACTGAGGATATGAAGAAGAAAGAACCAGATATCATCGTCCGTGCGGCACATGCGCTTCCAGATCAGGTGACAAAAATGTTTAACGAAGACTTTGAAACGAACGATATCTGGAAACATTTTGATGCTGTGAAGAACAAACGGGTTTATGACCTGACATATGAATACTTTGGAATGAGTGCAAACTTCAAATATAAGAAAGCATTAAGTGAATTAGAAAAAGATTTTTATCAGAATACAAAAGGAACACAGGAGGTGAAAGAATAAATGTTTTTCAAGAAGGTAAAAAAAGCAGACCTTGAAGCAGTTAGTTCGAGGAATGCCGATCAGGAGAGGCAGGAAAATAAAATGATGCGAGCATGGATTTCCTTTGGGGTTGTCATTATATTGTTAATTTTTTTATTCTTTGCCTCTATTAATATCGGAAGTCTGAAAGTTGGATATGGGGAGCTCCTTTCTGGTCTGTTTGTCAAATATAACAAAGACGTGGCAACGATCTATGATCTGCGTTTTCCACGAATCATCATTTCAATGTTAGCAGGAGCGGCCATTGCGGTTTCTGGTGTGTTATTCCAGGCGGTATTGAAAAATCCACTGGCAGATCCGGGACTTATCGGTATCTCAAGCGGGGCAAGTTTTACCGCTGTCATTATTACGGCATTTGCACCAACACTATATTTCTTCACACCAATCGCAGCATTTGCAGGTGGTATGGTCGCATTTTTCATGGTGTATTGTCTGTCATGGAAGGGTGGCTTAAGTCCGATGAGAATTATCTTAACTGGTGTGGCAGTAAATAGCTTATTTACTGGGTTATCCAGTGCCTTAAATTCTATGTCCGGCGGGGACAGAACTGGTGTGTCAGCAATCGTTGAGGCGAATATCACACAGAAGACATGGGATGATGTCACAACATTGCTTCCATATGTGGTTGCAGGATTATTCCTTGCAATGTTATTTACACAGGAATGTAATCTGTTATCTCTGGAAGATAAAACCGCAAGAAGTTTGGGAGTGAATGTCAATGTCACAAGAATTGTGATCTCACTTGTTGCAGTCTTACTTGCAAGTATTTCCACAGCCGTTGCAGGTGCGATCAGCTTCCTTGGATTGATCGTTCCACATATCGGAAGAATTTTAGTCGGAAGCAACCATAAGATGCTGATCCCGTTTTCCGCATTTTTTGGGGCATTTACATTTTTGCTGGCAGACACGATCGGACGTACGATCGCAGCACCAAATGAAGTCAGTGCTGCCGTGATCATGAGTGTTGTCGGTGGTCCGTTCTTTATCTTACTATTAAGGAGGTCTGGAAGATATGGCAAATAAAGAAGAACTCCTTGCAAGATTACAAGAAGAGAAGCCAGCGATGGAAGTCAGGGACTTATCCTTTGCATATGGAAGCAATCAGATTCTAAAAGATATTTCCTTAATGATCAAAGAAGGTAAGATCACAACGATCATGGGAGCCAATGGATGTGGAAAATCAACACTGTTTTCTCTAATGACAAAGAATCTGAATCCAAACCGTGGAAAAGTTTTTCTGCATGGAAAGAATATCAAGAATTTAAAGTTAAATGAATTTGCAAGAAAAGTATCGATCGTTCATCAGTATAATCAGGCGGCCGATGATATCACCGTGGAACGACTGATCTCTTATGGTCGTACCCCTTATATGAAATTAATGGGCGGCAAAAGTGAGGAAGATGAGAAACTGATCGATCATGCGATCGAAGTGACAGGACTTGAGGAATTCAGGAACCGCGAGTTAAGTCAGCTTTCTGGTGGCCAGAGACAGCGAGTCTTTATCGCAATGGCACTGGCACAGAACACGAAGATCTTATTCCTTGATGAGCCAACGACGTATCTGGATATTCGTTATCAGTTGGATATTCTGCGACTAGTCAAGAAATTAAACAGGGAATACGGAATTACGATCGTGATGGTACTTCATGAGATCAATCAGGCCATTCATTTTTCTGATGAAGTCATTGGATTAAAAGACGGAAAAGTGTTGGTACAGGGAGATCCAAAGGATGTGATCACAACTGAAAGTATCAGTGAACTTTACGATGTTCATTTAAATGTAGCAGATATCGATGGACAGAAATTTGTTCTGACAGTATAGAATATTAATGAAAAGGAGATGAAAAATATGAGAAAAAATCCGATCCGATATGTGTGGATGGCACTTGGAATTTTATGTCTGGTGCTTGGGACGATAGGGGTTGTACTTCCAATTCTGCCGACGGTTCCATTTTACATGGCAACAGTGTTTTGCTTTGCAAAAGGTTCAAAAAGACTTCACGATTGGTTTTTAGGGACAAGTCTTTATAAGAAGCATTTAGAAAGCTTTGCAAAAGAGAAAGCAATGACAAAGAAAACAAAGAGGTCCATCATTACGATGGTAACGATCTTAATGGCAATCGGTTTTATCATGATGAACAACGTACCGATTGGCCGTGTAGTTCTTGTGATCGTGTGGATTTTTCATTTCTTATATTTTGGATTGAAAGTAGAAACTGTCAAAGAAGAGAAAGCAAAGGAAATAATATATGATTAAAACAAGATTGGTAAAATTACTTTCCCATACAAAAAAATATATTGTACAGATGGTCCTGTGGCAGTGGATCGCATTATTAGGGCAGATCGCAGCGATCTTTTCCATTGGAAGAATGGTGGACTGTATTTTGATGCACCAGATGAGTGATCAGGTGATCCTTACAACATTTATGGTTTTGGTGGTTGCAGTAGTGATCCGTTTCTTATGTGATCAGATGGCAACAAGGGCGTCATTTGCAGCAAGTGTTGATGTGAAAAGAATTTTACGAGAAAAGATCTATGAGAAATTGTTATGTTTAGGGGCTTCTTATCGGGAACATGTTTCAACATCAGAAGTCGTACAGATGAGTACCGAAGGTGTGGAGCAGCTTGAAATTTATTTTGGGAAATATCTTCCGCAGTTGTTTTACAGCATTTTAGCGCCTGTGACATTATTTATCATTTTGTCTTTTATAAGTTTAAAGGCAAGTGCGGTATTGCTGATCTGCGTTCCATTGATTCCGATTTCAATCGTTGCGGTGCAGAAGCTTGCAAAGAAGCTATTAAATAAATACTGGGGATTATACACGACACTGGGAGACAGTTTCCTTGAGAATCTTCAGGGAATGACAACATTAAAGATCTATCAGGCGGATGAAATGAAAGCGGTCGAGATGGATGAGGAAGCGCAGAATTTTCGTAAGATCACAATGAAAGTTTTGACAATGCAGTTAAATTCAACCAGCGTCATGGATATCATAGCCTACGGTGGCGCTGCTGTCGGAATGATCACAGCGATTCATCAGTATATTGCTGGAAATATCACGATTGGCGGAGCATTGATCATTTTATTGTTGGCTTCAGAATTTTTTATTCCGTTAAGATTGTTAGGAGCATTTTTCCACATTGCGATGAATGGTATGGCAGCGAGTGATAAGATTTTTGGACTGCTTGATCTGGAAGAAGGAGAGAGTGGAGAATCCAAGTTTCCACAGGGAGAGTTAGAGATTTCACTTGATGATGTTCATTTTGCTTATGAAAAAGATCGTGAAATCTTAAAAGGAATCACAATGAACTTCCCCGCAAACAGCTTTATTTCTTTTGTTGGGGAATCTGGCTGCGGAAAAAGTACACTGGCAGGGATCTTAACAGCGAGAAATCGTGGATATACTGGAAGTGTCAAGATCGGTGGTGTGGATATCTCCGATATTATGGAAAATGAATTGATGTCCCATATGACAAAGATCACACATAACAGTTATTTATTTGCAGGAACAGTCAAAGAAAATCTCCGTATGGCAAAACCAGATGCAAGCAAAGAAGAGATGGAAGAAGTGTTAGAGAAAGTAAATCTTCTGGCATTTTTAAAAGAACAGGATGGATTACAGACTGTCTTGTCAGAACGCGGGGAAAACTTCTCAGGTGGTCAGAGACAGCGTCTGGCACTTGCAAGAGCGCTGCTGTTTGATACACCAATCTACATATTTGACGAAGCGACATCCAATATTGATATGGAAAGTGAAGAAATGATCATGAATGTCATTCGAGAATTATCAAAGACAAAGATGATCTTGTTTATTTCCCACAGATTATCCAATGTTGTAGATTCTGACTGCATTTATATGATGAAAGACGGAATTGTTGCAGAAGAGGGAACACACGAACATTTAATGCGTAAAAAAGGTGCATACCAGCATTTATTTGATAAGCAGAAGGAACTGGAATCTTATGCTGCAAATATGTCATGGAATGAGTCTTTAAAGAAGAAGGTGGTGTAAGATGGATAATACAACAAAACAAAGAAGAAGTTCCATAAAGATTATGGGGAAAATGATCGGTCTTGTAAAACCACTGGTACACATTATGACAGCGGCAGTGCTTCTTGGAACCTTAGGGTATCTGTGTGCCATTTTCCTGACGATCACAGCCGGACATGGTGCACTTCTTGCTATGAAAGGGCAGCGTGTGACGAAATATCTGATCAATTTGGTTGTTTTTGCAGTGATGCGTGGAATCCTCCATTATGCAGAACAGTATTGTAACCATTTTATTGCATTTAAACTGTTAGCGATCATCAGACATCAGGTATTTGCGGTACTTCGGAAGCTTTGCCCAGCTAAATTAGACGGCAGGGAAAAGGGAAATCTGATTTCAATCATCACAACCGATATTGAATTATTAGAAGTATTTTATGCACACACGATCTCTCCGATCATGATCGCAATTTTAACTTCATTGATCATGGTTGTATTTATCGGAAGATTTCATGTCTATGCAGGAATCTTTGCAGTCTGTTCTTATCTTCTGGTAGGCTGCGTGATCCCATTAAGAAATGGAAAAAAAGGCGGACAAAAAGGAATGGAATTCCGAAGCGGATTCGGAAAACTGAACAGTTTTGTCTTAGAATCTCTCCGTGGAATAGACGAAACGATTCAGTATGGACAAGGTAAAAAGAGAAAAGCACAAATAAGTGAAAAATCCATTGAATTAGGAAAAGTGCAAAAAGACCTGAATCGCATGGAAGCTATGCAAAGAGCTGTCACAGACCTTGTGATCCTTTGCTGTTCGTTTGGAATGTTCTTTTTAATGTATCATTTATATCAGGCAGGAAATGTCACATTTGATGCTATGCTGCTTGCAACGATCGCTATGATGGGTTCTTTTGGCCCAGTAACTGCATTGTCAAGCCTGTCAAACAATTTAAACCAGACATTAGCAAGTGGAGAAAGAGTGTTATCCTTACTCGAAGAAGAACCAATGGTAGAAGAATCAGAAGGAGAAGCTGATATAAGTTTTGAAGGTGCATCCGTAGAAGATGTAACCTTTGCCTATGATGAAGAAGTCATCCTAAAAGACTGCAATATCAATATGAAACAAGGAAAAGTCATCGGAATCTGTGGAAAAAGCGGCTGCGGAAAGTCCACACTGTTGAAACTTCTGATGCGCTTCTGGGATGTAAACAAAGGAAACATAAAGATTTCAGAAGAAAACGTGAAAGAAATCCCAACCAAGACACTGAGAAACACACAATCCTACGTAACTCAGGAAACCGAACTCTTCCACGACTCCATCGCCAACAATATAGCGATCGGAAAACCAGGCGCAGCAAGAGAAGAAATCATAAAAGCCGCTCAAAAAGCCTCTATCCATGACATGATCATGTCCCTGCCAAATGGCTACGACACCGAAGTCGGAGAACTCGGAGACACCCTGTCTGGTGGAGAAAAACAAAGAATCGGAATCGCCAGAGCCTTCTTACACGACAGCCCGATGTTATTACTAGACGAACCAACAAGTAACTTGGATTCATTAAATGAAGGAATTATTCTAAAATCGTTAAAGGAAGAAAGTCAAGGAAGAACCGTGGTACTAGTATCTCATAGAGAATCCACGATGGGAATTGCAGACGAAGTGTATCATATGGATGCAGGAAGAGTTTCGTAAAGAAGTGAAAAGTGAAGAATGAAGTATCTTATCTGTAAGTAGTGTATACTGAAAGATTTGAGTGTATAAATAGAGAAAGAACAATGTATTAGGGTCAGAAATGAAATTCGTTTTTCTGACCCTAATACATTGTTCTTTCTCTATTTATACATCAACAACCTTCAGTATACAATTTAATCAATTCCACAACAATATCAACACACATATCCATTCCTTCAACGCTAATATGTTCATAAGGTCCATGATAAGCATGTCCACCAGTTCCAAGATTCGGACAAGGAAGTCCTCGAAAACTTAACTGACATCCATCTGTACCTCCGCGAATCGGCAGAACCAATGGAGCCACACCAGCATTTTCACAAGCCTTCTTTGCATTTTTGATCAAATGAGGACAATCCTTAATAATCTCGGTCATATTTTGATACTGATCCGTAATGGTTAAAGTAACGCAACCATTACCCCATTTTTCGTTCATATTTTTCGCGATCAAACGTAATGTCTGTTTCTTCGCCTCAAACAACCCCCGATCATGATCTCTCACAATGTAATGTAATGTTGCATGACTCACATCACCATTCATATCGATCAAATGATAGAATCCCTCATAATCTTCTGTGTTTCTAGGAGTCTCCATAGAAGGTAGACAAGAGTTGATCTCCATAGCTACAAGTGAGGCATTGATCATCGTATCCTTTGAAGAACCAGGATGTACATTAAAACCAGTGATTTCAAACTCAGCTTTACAGGCATTAAAATTTTCAAACTGGATCTCACCCTCGGTATCGCCATCCAAAGTATAAGCAAAATCAGCATCAAACCGCTTGATATCGAAATACTCGGCACCACTTCCGATTTCTTCATCTGGAGTAAATGCAATGCTGATCGGACCATGAGGAATCTCTTTACTGATCAGACGTTCTACCATCGTAAGAATCTCAGCAATCCCAGCCTTATCATCTGCACCAAGGATCGTTGTACCATCCGATGTGATCAAAGTACGACCCTTGAGAGAAGAAAGATGAGGGAAAACTTTCGGATCAAGAACCAGACCACTATCTCCAAGAGGAAGAGCTTCTCCATTATAATTCTTCGTAAGGATCGGATGGATTGAATGATCACAGAAATCAGAAACAGTATCCATATGTGCGATAAATCCGATCGCGGGACAGTTTTCATAACCCTTTGTGGCAGGCAGCTTACCATACAGATAGCATTTATCATCAAGATAGACATCGGTAAGACCAAGTTTATTCATTTCTTTTTCCAAGATCCTGGCAAGATTAAACTGACAATCAGAAGAAGGGACAGTTTGGCTGTTTTCATTGCTTGGAGTTAAAATTTTGACGTAATTTAATAAACGTTCGTAAGCTTTCATGATTATTTATTCACCTCGTGATAATTTCTTTTGCGTTTTATAAAGTATATAGATAATATAACACATATCTAGTGTATCAACCATCGTATTAAACTAGATTCTCGTAGTCTATGGGAATGGTCAAAGGAGTTCAGCTGATCCCGTTATTGTATCTTTTAAATGCGGTTGCAGGGATTCATGGAGTCATCTATGGACAGGCATTGACAGACTATATCGCAGTGATATTATCCACGATCATATGGAAGCGATATCAAAATAGTATAACGAAAGAAAAAGACTCCGTAAAATAGATTGAAATACGAAATTTGTGAAAATTGATGAAAAATTAACAAATAAATAAAAAACAGTATTTATACAAATGGCTTAAAATGGTTGGATTGAAAATAGTATGTTTGTAAAAATGCTGCTTTTTTTGTGCAATTTCTACAAAAAAAGAAAAGAAAATAGAAAAGAATAAATCGTTTTGCAAAAAAAATCCCTTGACTTTTTGTCGGATTGGTCCTACCATATAAGTACAGTAACTGGTAGGACCAATCTTACTATGTCGCGTATACGCTGAAAAATAGGATATCGGAACCCGCTCATATTTGAAAAGAAAGGAGAGAACTTAAGATGTTCATTCACTTTTTATTAGCGATGCTTCCTATCATCTGGCTGATCATTGCATTAAGCGGATTAAAGATGGCAGGACATGTAGCCTGTCCGATCGCTTTGATCATTACAGTCATTGAAGCACTTTTTTTATGGAAGCAGAAAATTATTGATGTCCTCACAGGAGGGTTAGAAGGATTTGCAATGGCAATCTGGCCAATCTGTTTGGTTATCGTGGCAGCAGTGTTTACTTACAACTTGGTCGTACATACGAAAAACATGGAACTTATTAAAAAAATGCTTACTTCTGTATCAAGAGATAAACGAGTTCTTGTGCTGATCATCGCATGGGGATTTGGAGGATTTATGGAAGGTATGGCAGGATTCGGAACAGCTGTAGCGATTCCAGCAGGAATCCTTTGCGGATTAGGATTTGAACCAATCTTTGCAGCAACTGTTTGCCTGGTAGCCAATACGACACCAGTAGCATTTGGATCCATCGGAATTCCAACGGTTACAGCAGCAAATGTAACAGGATTTAGTCCACATATGACAGCATCTTATGTTGTATTACAACTTGCGATCATGGTAATTCTCGTTCCTTTCCTTGTTGTTTTCATCACAGGAAAACATGAAGGAGCTAAAGGAATCGGTGATTATAAAGAAATTTTATTTATTACATTGATGTCAGGTCTTTCATTCTTAGTACCACAATATCTGACAGCAAAATTTGTAGGAGCTGAACTTCCAGCAGTTATCGGATCTGTATGCAGTATGGCAGTAACGATCATCCTTGCAAAAGTAATGCTGAAAGGTAAGGCAAGTAAATTTGATGTAGAAATCGAAGATAATGATGATACTACGATGACAGTAAAAGATGCATTTGTTGCATGGAGCCCATTCATTCTTGTATTACTGTTCTTACTTCTGACTTCTACATTAGTACCAGCGATTCATGATCCATTATCAGCGATCAAATCAAATGTACCAATTTATAGTGGAGAGGGAGCAAGCCCATATACATTTACATGGGTATCAACACCAGGAGTGCTGATCTTGATCGCAGCATTTATTGGAGGACTGATTCAGGGATGTCCAGTTGGTGAGATCTTTGTTGTTTTAGGCAAGACAGTGATTCAGATGTTTAAGACGATCATTACGATCATGGCAGTGCTTGCGACAGCTAAGATCATGGGATACAGCGGAATGACACAGTCTATCGCAGATTTTATCGTACGTGTAACAGGAAGCTTTTATCCATTAGTTGCACCACTGATCGGATCTATCGGAACATTCGTAACAGGAAGTTCTACATCAAGCAGCGTACTATTCTCCAAGTTACAGGCAAGTACAGGAGCAGAATTAAATATCAACCAGATCTGGCTGGTAGCTGCAAATACAGTTGGTAGTACCGCAGGAAAGATTATTTCTCCACAGAGTATCGCAGTAGCGACAGCGGCAACAGCAACGGTAGGAAAAGAAAGTGAAATCTTAACAAAGGTTATCAAATATTTCGTATTATTCGTTATCATCTATGGATTAGTTTGCTACTTTGGAGTCAAATTGATCTGAAAATGATAAAGATAAAAGATATTAAAAAGCTATAAACTTTTAAGGAGGAAGATAAATGAGTGAGTATCAGTATAACAAAGTGACACCAGAGATGATCGAGAAATTCAAAGAGATCGCTCCAAAACGTGTCTTAGTGGGTGATGAAATCAATGAGGATTTCACCCATGATGAGATGGCAATCTACGGAAAAGCTAGACCAGAAGTTTTAGTAGAAGCAACATCAACAGAAGAAGTTGCAGCTGTCGTTAAACTTTGTAATGAAAACAAGGTTCCTGTAACACCAAGTGGTGCAAGAACAGGATTAGTAGGAGGAGCCGTAAGTATCGGTGGCGGTGTTATGATCTCTCTTACAAAGATGAACAAGATCCTTGGATATGACAAAGAAAACTTTGTAGTGAAGATTCAATCAGGAGTCCTTTTAAATGATCTTGCACAGGATGCAGAAAAACAAGGATTATTATATCCACCAGATCCAGGTGAGAAATTCGCAACAGTCGGTGGAAACGTAGCAACCAACGCTGGTGGTATGAGAGCTGTTAAGTACGGATGTACAAGAGATTATGTACGTGCCATGACAGTTGTATTACCAACAGGTGAGATTGTAAAACTTGGAGCTACTGTATCAAAGACAAGTTCAGGATACAGCTTATTAAACTTAATGATCGGTTCTGAAGGTACTTTGGGTATTATCACAGAACTTACATTAAAAGTAATTCCAGCACCAAAATCAGTGATCAGTCTGATCATTCCTTATGAAAATTTAGAGGATTGTATTGCAACAGTACCACAGTTCTTTATGCATCATCTGGCACCACAGGCTCTGGAATTTATGGAAAAAGAAGTTGTTATGGATACTGAGAAGTTCTTAGGAAAACAGGTATATCCAAAAGAATTAGAAGGAACAGAGATTGGAGCATATTTATTAGCAACATTTGATGGAAATTCTGAAGAACAACTGGAAGATATCATTGAACAGGCATCTGAAGTAGTATTAGAAGCAGGAGCAATTGATGTATTAGTTGCTGATACACCAGCCTTAAAGAAAGATGCATGGGCTGTCCGCGGAGCATTACTTGAGGCAATTGAAGCAGATACTGTACTGTTAGATGAATGTGATGTTGTAGTTCCAACAAATAAGATTGCAGAATTCCTGACATATACAAAATCATTAGAAGCAGAAGCTGATTTCAGAGTGAAGAGCTTTGGACATGCTGGAGACGGTAACTTACATATCTATACATGCAGTAATGACATGGAAGAAGGAGAGTTTAAGAAACAGGTTGCAGTCTTTATGGATAAAGTATATGCAAAAGCAACAGAATTCGGTGGAATGATCTCTGGAGAACATGGAATCGGACATGGAAAGATGGACTACCTAGCAGAGTCTCTCGGACCAGTTCAGATGAGGATCATGGAAGGTGTCAAAGAAGTCTTTGATCCAAATATGATCTTAAATCCAGGTAAGATCTGCTACAAATTATAAGATTAATTAGGAAACGATCGATCAAACATAAACAAGTAACATAAACAAGTAACATAAAACATATACAAAGCTTTTTAAGGTTATTTTAGGAGGATATCAAGATGGCATATTTAATTTCAGAGGAAGCAAAAGACTTATTACAGGATGTACACGAGTTCTGTGAAAATGAAGTAAAAGAACAGTGTAAAGCATACGACGTCAGTGGAGAATGGCCAAAAGAAATTTATGACAAAGCCATTGAAATGCAGTTACATTCATTAGAAGTACCAGAAGAATACGGTGGACCAGGATTATCAAGAGTAGACGTTGCGGCACTGATCGAAGAAATGGCTATCGCAGATGCAGGATTTGCAACAACAATTTCTGCCAGTGGATTAGGAACAAAACCAGTACTGATCGCAGGAAATGAAGAACAGAAAAAACATGTATGCCAGAAGATCATTGATGGTGGATTTGGAGCTTTCTGTTTAACAGAACCAGGAGCAGGATCTGATGCTAGTGCAGGAACAACAACAGCTGTCAAAGACGGAGATGAGTGGGTATTAAATGGAAGAAAATGCTTCATTACAAATGGAGGAATCGCTTCTTTCTACTGTATCACAGCTATGACAGATAAAACAAAAGGTGTTAAAGGAATCTCTATGTTCTTAGTTGATGCTGGAACACCAGGATTAAGCACAGGTAATGAAGAAAATAAAATGGGTATCCGTACATCAAACACATGTGATGTTGTATTAGAAGACTGTCGTATTCCAGCTGCAAACTTAGTTGGAGAAGAAGGAAGAGGATTCTCAATCGCAATGAAGACATTAGACCAGGCAAGAGCTTGGATGGGATGTGTTGCAACAGGTATCGCACAGCGTGGTATCAATGAAGGTATTGCATATGCCAAAGAAAGAGTTCAGTTTGGTAAACCAGTCATCAAAAATCAGGCAATGCAGTTTAAAGTAGCTGATATGGAAATCAAAACAGAAACAGCTCGTCAGATGGTTGCACATGCTTTAACAAAGATGGATATGGGATTACCACATTCCAAAGAAGCAGCGATCGCAAAATGCTATGCATCTGATATCGCAATGGAAGTAGCTTCTGAAGCAATCCAGATGTTCGGTGGATATGGATACAGCAGAGAATATCCAGTTGAAAAATTATTAAGAGATGCTAAGATCTTCCAGATTTTCGAAGGAAGTAACGAAATTCAGAGAATCGTCGTAGCAAATAACACAATCGGAAGATAGAACATAAGAAGGAGTAAGACTATGAACATTTTAGTATGTATCAAACAGGTTCCGGATGATTCTGTAGAAATCCATTTAAATGCAGAAGGAACACCGGATTTAGCAAACGTAACACCTGTTGTAAATGCATTTGACACCTATGCTCTCGAAATGGCAGCACGATTAAAAGAATCCTCTGAAGGAGAAGTAACAGTTGTATGTGTCGGAGAAGATAGTGCAAAGAACTCTCTGAAAAACTGTCTTGCAGTTGGTGCAGATCATGCATTTTTAGTAAGTGATGATGCATTCAAAGGATCTGACACAACAGGAATCGCAAATATCCTAAAAAATGTGATCGCAAAATTAGAAGCGGACAATGGTCAGAAATTTGATCTTGTATTCTGTGGAAAAGAAGCAACAGATGCCGCACTTGGACAGGGTGGCTTAATGTTAGCTGAAGAACTTGGAACAAGTGTGATCACAAATATTACAGAAATCGCTTTAGATGGCGATAAAGTGACAGCAAAACAGGAAACAGAAGAAGGATACCGTACAGTAGAAGCTTCTGCACCATGTGTTGTAACAGTCACAAAACCAGAATATGACCCACGTTACCCAACGATCAAGAATAAAATGGCAGCAAGAAAGAAACCAATCGGCGATATTAAAGAAGCTGATCTTGCTGATCTTGAAAAAGAAAAAGTCGGAGAATCTAATGCAAAGGTTCAGATCGTTAAATTATATGAACCAGCGAAGAAAGAAGCCGGAATCAAGATTCAGGAAGAAACACCAGAAGATTCAGCAATAAAAGCAGTCGCTATGATGGCAGATGCCAAAGTATTCTAGGAAGGGAGAACAAAGGACATGGCAGAATGTAAGAATATCATGGTATATGTAGAAACTGCAGAAGGAAATCCAGTCAAAGTTGGATTGGAAATGTTATCTCCAGCCAAGAAACTTGCCGATAAAGTTACGGCAGTTGTTATTGGAGGTGGAGTAGCAGATGCAGCAAAAGAAGTAGCAAAGGCCGGAGCCGATCAGGTCATCTGTGTCGACAGCGAAGATTACAAAGAGTTTAATCTCGATGCATATGCTCAGGTTTTAGTAGAATTAGTAAAAGAAGAAAATCCAGAAGCTGTATTTGTAGGTGGAACACAGGATGGAAAAGATATCGCACCAGTTGTTGCAGCAAAATGTAACACAGGATGTGCATCCGATGTATTAGATATCAAAGCAGAAGATGGAGAAGTTATCTATACATGCCCACTTTATGGTGGAACTGTATTGGAAGATGTAAAGATCAAGACAACACCACAGATAGCAACATTACGTTCCGGAGCATTCCAGAAAGTGGAAGACCCAACTGAGGGTGAAGTTGTAGCCAAAGAAGTAAAAGTAGCTGATGATGTGATCAAAGCAAAGGTCACAGAAAGTGTAAAAGAAATCGCAGAGATGATCAACTTGGAAGAAGCAGAAGTTATCGTATCTGGTGGACGTGGAATGGGAAGCAAAGAAAACTTCGCATTAGTTGACGATCTTGCAAAACTCTTAGGAGGAGTTGTAGGAGCAACAAGACCAGCCATTGAAGACGGATGGGTATCAAAGATTCATCAGGTTGGACAGTCTGGAAAGATTGTTGCACCAAAATTATATATTGCATGCGGAATCTCTGGAGCTACACAGCACGTATCAGGAATCATGAATTCTGGATACATTGTAGCGATCAACAAAGATGAAGATGCACCAATCTTTGACGTAGCCAATGTAGGAATCGTTGGAGACGTTATGAAAGTGCTTCCTGTTATGATCGAAGAGATCAAGAAGATCAAGGATGCACAGTAAATAAATATCTATTTTTAAAATAGCTTGTTTCTATACTTAATGTATATTCACCATTTATAAAAGGTCAGATTATGGCGTATGCCATAGCCTGGCCTTTCTTTCCGTGTATAATTAATAAGAAGAAACTTTTATATATCACGTCCACAATGCCGGTAAAATGCCAGCATATACAATCCACATAATCCAACAAGTGCATACACAACTCGTGACAGCCAGCTCATATCTCCAAACAAAAATGCAACAAGATCAAATCGGAAGAATCCGATCAATCCCCAATTTATAGCACCAATGATCGTAAGCGTTAAAGCTGTACAATCCAAACATTTATTTCCCATAATAAAATCAAACCTCCTTGATGTGAAATGTAAAGAATTCCAGTATAGTATTTACAAAAAAAAGGATTTTATGTACAAAGTATTAAAAACCTTAAAATACATTTACGTTTAAAAAAAAAGAGAGTATAATACTCATCAAAGACCATGTCTGACTACCGTGAAGGTAAAGGAGGAACAAAGGCATGAAAGTTATTTTTTTAGACGTAGACGGAGTATTGAATTCACAGCAATTATTCGAGAAATGCGAAGATGATCAGCTGATTTCTGTAGATGAGGATAACATTAAGAATTTAAAAACAATCGTAGATGCAACAGGAGCAAAGATCGTATTATCATCATCCTGGAGATACGGATGGGCAGAACACAGTGATGCTGTGCAGGACTGGTGTCAGATTCTAGTTGACATCTTAGCGAAATACGACCTAAAGATCATAGATAAGACAGAATACCTAAGCAGTGGAAGAAGAGAAGATGAGATCAAAGATTGGCTGGATAAGTGTGAAGAGAAGATTGAAGGTTTTGTCATATTAGATGATGGTGCATATGAATGGCATAGACACGGATTTGACAAACATCTGGTTAAGACAGATTTTTGTACAGGTGGATTAAGAGAAGAAGATGCAGACAAAGCAATTAAGATTTTAAATAAGAAAAGATTATTCAGCTTTTTCAAAAAATACTAAAGGAGAGTTAACAGATGGATATAAATAAAGTGACAACAGCAATGATCGATTACTATCAAGGTCAGCCAAAGAGAATCCAGCATTTTCTGAAAGTACACGCGTATGCAAAGCTGATCGGAGAGCAGGAAGGATTAGATAAGGAAATTTTAGACATCTTGGAAGTGGCTGCATTAACACATGATATCGGTATCAAAATAAGCGAAGAAAAATACAACAGCAGTGCAGGAAAATACCAAGAGATCGAAGGACCGGCAGTTGCACAGCAGATGCTGGAAGACTTGCAATATGACAAAGCAAAAACAGACAGAGTCTGCTATTTGATCGGACATCACCATACATATGATCAGATTGACGGTATTGATTATCAGATTCTTGTAGAAGCAGATTTTTTAGTAAATCTTGCAGAAGAACAAAGTTCCAGAGAGACAATTGAGTCCGTAAAAGGCAAGATTTTTAAGACAAAAACAGGAATCTGGCTGATAAATAAAATTTTTTGAAAAAAAAGCTTGCCAAGAGTCGAGGAATATGATAAAGTATAGAAGTCGCAGAAATGAGACAACAACTTAACTGCCCAGATAGCTCAGTCGGTAGAGCAGAGGACTGAAAATCCTCGTGTCGCTGGTTCGATTCCGGCTCTGGGCATTGTATGCGGGTGTAGTTCAATGGTAGAACTCCAGCCTTCCAAGCTGATCACGTGGGTTCGATTCCCATCACCCGCTCTTTTATTAAGAAGAATGTTATGCATTCTTCTTTTTTGTTGTAATTTTTTATTGTATCGTTTTTTTCAACCATAGTCAATCGAATTATGTTATGATACAATGATAAAAGAACAAAAATCTGAAACACCATACCATAAAGGAGATACAAAAATGGATTACAACAAACTGGCATTAGAAATGCACGAACAAAACAAAGGTAAGATCGCAGTACGTTCTAAAGTAACAGTAAAGACAAGAGATGACTTAAGTACAGCTTATACACCAGGAGTCGCAGAACCTTGTCGTAAGATCCGTGATAATAAAGAAGAAGTATATCGTTATACAGCAAAAGGTAATTTAGTAGCTGTCGTATCTGACGGAACAGCTGTATTAGGACTTGGAGATATCGGACCAGAAGCAGCAATGCCTGTTATGGAAGGAAAAGCCCTTTTATTTAAAGAATTTGCAGACATCGATGCATTCCCAATCTGTCTTGATACAAAAGATACAGAAGAGATCATCAAAACAGTCAAGAATATCGCACCATGTTTCGGTGGTATCAATTTAGAAGATATTTCCGCACCAAGATGTTTTGAGATTGAAAAACGTTTAAAAGAAGAATTAGATATTCCAGTATTCCATGATGATCAGCATGGAACAGCCATCGTTGTAGCAGCAGGATTATTAAATGCCTTAAAATTTGTCGGAAAGAAAATGGAAGATGCAAACATTGTGATCAATGGAGCAGGATCTGCTGGAATCTCTATCTGTAAACTATTATTACAGTTTGGCGCAGGAAATGTTGTCTTAGTTGACCAGAAAGGTGCATTATGTCCAGGAGAAGACTGGATGAATCCAGCACAGAAAGATATGGCAGAGATCACAAACAAAGAGAAACAGACTGGAACATTAACAGAGATCATCAAAGATAAAGACGTATTTATCGGAGTTTCTGCACCAAATATCGTGACAGCCGAAATGGTATCTACTATGGCAGACGATGCGATCATTTTTGCCATGGCAAATCCAACACCAGAGATCATGCCAGATGAAGCGAAGAAAGGTGGAGCAAGAGTTATCGCAACAGGAAGATCCGATTTCCCTAATCAGATCAATAACGTATTAGTATTCCCAGGAATCTTCAGAGGAGCTCTGGATGCAAGAGCTGGGCAGATCACAGAAGAGATGAAGATGGCAGCAGCAAGAGCGATCGCAAGTATCATCAGTGATGATGAGTTAAATGAAGAGTATATCATTCCAGGTGCATTTGATGAAAGAGTCTGCAAAGCAGTAGCCAAAGCTGTTGCAGAAGAAAGCCAGAAATAAATGATAGAATTAAATTAAGTACAAGAGCACTTCTGTTCAAGAAGTATGTTTTATGATATACTATATTGAGTTGTGAGAAAATTTTAGGAGATTTTAGGAGAATTCATTCAATGAAAACAAGCGGAATATTATTGCCAATTTTTAGTTTACCATCAGATTACGGAATTGGATGCTTTTCAAAGGAAGCATACAAATTTGTAGATTTTTTAGAAGAAGCAGGCCAGAAGTACTGGCAGATCCTTCCATTAGGAACGATCGGTGCGGGAAATTCTCCTTATCTTTCGTTTTCAAGTTTTGCAGGAAGTGCATATTATATCGACTTAGAACAGTTACTGGAAGAAGGACTTCTTAAGAAAAAAGAACTTGAATCAATTAAGGAAGAAAACAAGGGCAAAGTTGACTATGAGAAAATCAGAGAAGATCACAGAAAGCTTTTAAGAAAAGCTTATTTCAGATTTCATCCAGATGAAGATTATAAGAAATTTATCAAAGACAATGAATACTGGATCGGGGAATATGCAGAATATATGAGCGAGAAGAAAAGTAAATTCCCAGAAAGTTATTTCTGCTTCTGCCAGTATTATTTCCATAAACAGTGGCTTGCGCTGAAGAAATATGCGAATGACAAAGGAATTCGGATCGTAGGAGATCTTCCATTTTATGTAGCCTTAGATGGAACAGCATTTACATACCACAAAGAATTATTTAAAGTCGATGAAGAAGGAAAGGCAACGGTTGTAGGTGGATGTCCTCCAGATGCATTTGCAGAAGATGGACAGGTATGGTCCAATCCTGTATATGACTGGGAATATCATAAGAAAACAGATTACGAATGGTGGATGAAACGTTTACGTCATAATTTTATGTTATATGATATTTTAAGATTAGATCATTTCAGAGGATTCGATGAATACTTTGAGATTCCAGCAGAAGACGAGACAGCTGTTAATGGAGAATGGGTCAAAGGCCCAGGAATGGATTTCTTTGAAGCAATGAAGAAAGAACTTGGTGAGAAGAAAGTTATCGCAGAGAACTTAGGATTCTTAACAGACAGCGTGCATAAACTTCTAGATGATACAGGATTCCCAGGAATGAATGTTCTGGAATTTGCATTTGGAGCATATGATGACAGCATCTATCTTCCACATAAATACAAAGAAAATAGTGTTGTATACACAGGAACACATGACAATGATACGGTTGTTGGATGGTACGAAACATTATCAGAAGATGATAAGAAATTCTTAGAGCATTATTTAAAATACAGTACGATCGAGAGAACAGGAACTGTACATTTAGACTTGATTTCTCTTGCATTAGAGAGTCGAAGCGATATGGTGATCATCCCACTTCAGGATTATCTTGGATTAGGAAATGAAGCAAGGATTAACACACCATCTACGGTAGGTGGTAACTGGGAGTGGAGAGTGAAAGAAGAGCAGTTAACAGATGAGTTAAAAGAACTGATCAGAACACTGACAATAAAATATCGTACAGTTGCAGAAGAGAATGCGAAGAAAGCAGCCGAAGAAGCACAGCAATAGAAGAAATTGATAGAAGAAAAAGGATGAAAGAATTTGGAAAATCTTTCATCCTTTTTTGCATAGAAATATGCGTATAAAATAATTGATATTAGATTGTATGGAATATGATGTACCATATAAAGCAATAAAATTAGCTTGACGACACAAAATCATAGTGTTACAATTTAGTACATAAAAGCGTTGAAGCTTTAAAGCTCAGAAGTTTAAAGCCAAGGAATGCAATCGGGAACGATATTAAGGAGGAGAAAAATATGAGATTAAAGAAAGTCATGGCAACAGGATTAGTTGCTGCATTAGCATTATCCACAATGGTTGGTTGCTCAAGCAAGAAAGACAGTTCAGACCAGAAGAAGATCGGAGTCGTTCAGTTAGTAGAACATGATGCTTTAGATGCATCTTACAAAGGGTTTAAGGATGGTCTTGAGAAAGCTGGATATAAAGACGGAGACAAGATCAAGATTGAATATAAGAACGCACAGAATGAACAGTCAAATTGCCAGACAATTGCCAAACAATTTGTCACAGATAAGTGCGATCTTGTATTAGCGATCGCAACACCAGCAGCACAGGCAATGGCCAATGAATCAAAAGATATTCCGATTTTAGTAACAGCTGTTACAGATCCAGCCGATGCCAAACTAGTGAAATCAAATAAAAAACCAGGAACAAACGTATCTGGAACATCAGATTTAACACCAGTAGCAAAACAGATGAATCTATTAAAAGAATTAATTCCAAATGCAAAGAAAGTTGCAATGTTATATTGTTCTGCAGAAGCAAACTCCAAATTCCAGGTAGGACTTGCGAAGAAAGAAGCAAAGAAATTAGGATTAACAACAGTCGATGCAACGGTATCAGAATCCAGTGAGATCCGTCAGGTTGTAGAATCCTTAAAAGGTAAAGTTGATGCAATCTATTCACCAACAGACAACATGATCGCAGCAGGAATCAATACAGTATCCATGGTAGCAAATGAAGCTAAGATTCCATTTATCGTAGCTGAAGAAGGAATGTGTACAGGTGGAGGACTTGCAACATACGGAGTTAACTACTACAAGTTAGGACAGCAGACAGCAAAGCAGGCAGTAAAGATCTTAGAAGGAAAAGCTGAACCAAAAGATATGCCAATTGAATATCAGGAAAATGCGGATCTGATCATCAATAAAGACACAGTAAAGACATTAGGAATTAAGATTCCAGAGAAGTTAAAAAAAGAAGCTAAGATGGTAACAACACAGAAAAAGAATAATAAATAAGATTTTCTTGCATGTAAGATTACAAGAAGATCAGGAAGTGTCTTCCGATTTGCGGGAGGCACTTCTGTGCATTTAGAAAAGAGGTAGAAAATGGCATTAATTACAAATCTTTATAGTGCATTAGCCCAAGGAACATTATGGGGAATCATGGCACTGGGAGTTTATATTACATTTAGGATCTTAGATATCGCAGACTTATCCTGCGATGGAACATTTGCACTCGGTGGATGTATCAGTGCAATCCTTATTACAAGGGGAGTCAATCCATTTGTAACATTATTATTTGCACTTGTAGGAGGAATGTTAGCAGGACTTGTTACAGGCTGGCTGCACACGAAACTTATGATCCCTGCGATCTTAGCAGGTATTTTAACAATGATCGCATTATGGTCCGTTAATATCAGAGTTATGGGAGGACCAAATGTTTCATTACTTGGAGAAGACACTGCATTTACAAAGGTAATGGATCTGTTAGGAGTAGATCAGACATTGGCAACATTGGTAGTTGGAGTCATTATTGGAGCCATTGTGATCGCAGCTCTGTACTGGTTTTTTGGAACAGAGATCGGATGTGCACTTAGGGCAACAGGAAACAATGAATTTATGGTACGTGCTTTAGGGGGAAATACGGATACATCCAAAGTTTTAGGACTGGTGATTTCTAATGGACTGATCTCAGTATCTGGAGCTTTAGTAGCCCAGAACCAGGGATACGGAGATATCAAAATGGGAACAGGATCTATTGTAATTGGTCTTGCATCCATTGTAATCGGAGAAGTTATCTTTGGAAAACGTTTTAACTTTGCTTATATCCTTGCATCACTGATCGGAGGAGCAATGGTATATCGTATGATCATCTCACTTGTTTTACATTTCGGATTAAGTACCGATGATATGAAATTATTCACAGCGATCATCGTAGCATTAGCACTCGGTATTCCTGCTCTCAAATCAAAATATTCACACCGCAGGACACCAGCATAGAAAGAGGGGCAAAGTTATGTTAGAAATTAAAAATGTACATAAAACATTTAATAAAGGAACGATCAATGAGAAAAAAGCATTAAATGGAGTCAATCTTCACTTAGATCCTGGGGACTTCGTAACGATCATCGGAGGAAATGGGGCCGGAAAATCTACAACTCTCAACATGGTAGCAGGAGTCTATCCGATCGATCAAGGAACGATCATTCTAGATGGCAAGGATATCTCAGATCTTCCAGAATACAAACGTGCCTACATGTTAGGAAGAGTATTCCAGGACCCAATGATGGGAACGGCAGCAGGTATGCAGATTGAAGAAAACATGGCAATGGCAAACCGTAGAGGAAAGAAAAGAGGCCTAAGCTGGGGAATCACAAAAAAAGAAAAAGAAATGTTTAAAGAAAAATTACAAATGCTCGACTTAGGACTAGAAGATCGAATGACATCCAAAGTAGGACTATTATCCGGAGGTCAGAGACAAGCATTGACACTGCTTATGGCAACACTTAAGAAACCAAGCCTGCTATTATTAGACGAACATACAGCAGCCCTTGATCCAAAGACTGCGAAGAAAGTACTAGACATCACAGAGAAGATCGTAGCCAGAGATAATCTTACAACAATGATGGTAACACATAATATGAAAGATGCGATCAATATCGGAAACCGCCTGATCATGATGAGTGATGGAAAGATCATTTATGATGTGAAAGGGGAAGAAAAGAAGAAGCTTAAGGTAGCAGATTTATTGCAGAAATTCGAAGAAGCCAGCGGCGGAGAATTCGCAAACGATAGAATGTTATTATCTTAAATTGTAGTTGGCCAACTGTAGATTTCGAGTATATGATAAAAAATAAATAAGCAACCGAAAGTGATGCGGTGGAATTTTGCTCATATTTTGAACAAATCGCTGATTCGCCCAATTTCCTACGAAAACTCGCTCTGGAGTT